>Ga0335076_10000932_pt1 | contig 27832 bp, 30 predicted proteins | sample Lox_Sample_25_FD_206717 | JGI IMG/M metagenome (GOLD analysis project Ga0335076, IMG submission 206717) | Soil microbial communities from Loxahatchee National Wildlife Refuge, Florida, United States - Lox_Sample_2.5 | ecosystem: Environmental > Terrestrial > Soil > Wetlands | place: USA... | reverse complement strand
CGGGGTTCGCTGGAACCCCGGAGGTTGAAATTGACTGGCTGATTCAATTTGCCTTGATAAAAAAACATACTCTGACCTTGCGACCAAAGCCAGTCAGACAAATCAAAACCAACTGATTTTTCAGGAAATGCCAGTAACGAAGAGGAGAAATTAGAAACCACCTTCCCTGCGCAGGCATTACCCTGATCAGGTTCTACGGGTATTATCTCAGCTTTTCCGCCTTTGGCGGATCAGCACCCCGGGAATCTGAGAAACTTGTTAGATTTCAGGGCAAAGATAATGTGAAATCATTTCCTGTAACATTTTAATCGGGCAGGCGTCTTATATAATTACCAATACCAAGCAACATTATTTAATCAACTGTGTCTTTTTCCTTAAAATCATGTGTATGAAAAGAATACTTCTACTAGCTGCTTTTGCAGGGGCTAATCTATTTGCCGTTGCTCAATCTCCAACTGTCATTAACGACAAAAATGCCGAAACCCGCAATGTGAAAGGATTTCACGCTATTCATATTTCCAGTGGCATTGATCTGTATCTGAGCCAGGGTAACGAAGCTGTTGCAGTCAGCGCTACTGACGAGGACTACCGCAAGCACATTATTACGGAAGTGGAAAATGGCGTACTTAAAATTTATATGAATCATGACTGGCATAACTGGAGTTGGCATAATGCCAAATTGAAGGCCTATGTATCTATCTCCAACCTGGATAATCTGCACGCATCTGGCGGCTCGGATGTTTACCTTCAAGGAACGATAAAAACTGACAAACTGGATATCGAACTATCCGGAGGCAGTGACTTGAAAGGGGCGGTCACGGGTAAAGAATTAGATATTGAGCAGAGTGGCGGATCCGATGTGAATATTTCAGGAAGTGTCAGCAACCTTACCATCCATGCAAGCGGGGGCAGTGATTTTCATGGATTCGACCTGGTCACCGATGTGTGCAGCATTTCAGCAAGCGGGGGAAGCGATTCTCATGTCACTGTCAATAAGGAACTTACTGCGAATGCAAGTGGTGGCAGTGATATTTATTACAAAGGCACGGGTGTGATTAAGGAACTCAGATCAAGTGGTTCAAGCAGCATTTCAAAAAAGGACTAATCCTTCACATAAAATAAATGTTCTTCAAAAAAAAATGTCATGAAAAAATTATTTTCTGTTGTAACAGCTTGTTTCTTTTTAACAGTATCACTGGCTCAAAACAAAATAATCAATGATCAGAATGCGCAGGTGCGGAATGTCAGGGGTTTTCACAGCATTCATGTAGCGAACGGCATTCGGCTTTATCTCAACCAGGGCAATGAGGAAGCCGTTGCAGTAAGTGCATCTGATCCTTCTTACCGGAATTATATTATCACCGAAGTGCATAATGGAATTCTCGAGATTTACGTGGACAAAGAGCGCTGGAACTGGTGGCACAATCTTGATGGGAAAAAATTGAGAGCTTATGTATCCTGCAAAGTGCTTGATGAACTGAAAGCTTCATCCGGTGCAAGGGTAGAAGTAGATGGATCAATAAAATCAGATGAACTCAATCTCGATTTTTCAAGTGGGGCCAGCTTCATGGGAAGCGTTCAGGTAACAAAGTTAAAAGCAGGTGCTAACAGTGGAGCTGAAGCCGAGCTTTCCGGTTCGGCAACGAATTGCAGGGTTGAAGCCAGCAGCGGCGGTACATTAAAAGCTTATGATTTAGCCACTGATATTTGTGATGCCAGCACGAGCAGCGGAGCAAGCCTTAGCATTACCGTCAACAAGGAGTTGAGCGCTTCAGCCAGTAGTGGAGGTCAGGTTCACTATAAAGGAACTGGCCTTATCAGGGAGATCAGCACCGGCAGTGGGGGGCAAGTATCGAAAAGATAATAAGTGTTTTGAAAATTGCAGAACTTAGTACTTTGATGAGAAGTGAATGTATGAAAAAACTGATTTTATTTTCCCTGGGAATGCTCATTGCTTCCATGATCTGGGCACAGAAAAATGTGATCACTGATCCCAATGCCGAGGTCAGGCCTAATCTCAACGGATTTCATGCCATCGAGGTTTCCAATGCCATCGACTTGTACCTTAGTCAGGGCAATGAAGAGACCGTGGCAGTAAGTGCTAAGGATGTTAAATATCGTGACCGCATCCGCACTGAAGTAAAGAATGGAGTGCTGAAAATCTGGTATGACAATAACGGATGGAAATGGGATAACGGCAATAAGAAAATGAAGGCTTACGTATCATTCAAAACGCTTGACAGGCTGAATGCATCAGGCGCTTCCGATGTTGCAGTTGACGGAACAATCAGCGGCGACCGTCTGGATATCGGGCTGTCGGGTGCCAGTGATTTCAAAGGAGCTGTGAATGTAAAAGAACTTCATATGGATCAGTCAGGTGCATCTGACGTGACGATCAGCGGTACAGCTACCACGCTCACTATACAAGCCAGTGGTGCCAGTGATGTAAAAGGATATAATCTTGTGGTAGATAACTGTGATGCACATGCGTCGGGCGCTTCAGATATCAGGGTATCCGTCAATAAGGAACTGAATGCACATGCCAGCGGCGCAAGCAGTATATATTACAGGGGAACTGCTGTGATCAGGGAATTGCATTCGAACGGGGCGAGTAGTGTGGGTAAGGAAGATTAATTTTATTTCCCGAATGCCCATATCATGAAATCAGGGAGCACAGTGCTCCAGGAGTTGTAATCGTGTTTCCCTCCCTTCATTTCTTTATATACAATATCTCCGGGCGCACAGATATTTTTGTGTTGGATCAGTGCAATGATGTCCTTCGTGTCATCAACTACATCGATGACGCCGTCTTTATCGCGGTCGGAGCTTTCTTCTGCAGTCCCGGCATAAAACCAGTATTGGAGTTTCGGCCTTTTGCGTGAAGCTTTTAATTTCGCATACATGATCCTGTTATTATCATCGGAATAGGTGCTGTCATCCGAAGACTTATCCCTCCACCAGAAGGACCCTGAAAATACACCAACCTTATCCATTTTTTCGGGATGGTTCCATGCAATATCAAAAGCAGATAATCCGCCCAGGGAGCAGCCGGCAATAACAACCCTGTTGAATTTTCTTACACCCACCTGTTTTTTCGCATAGGGGTACAGTTCGTCATTGATAAAGGCATCATAGTATTGTGCTCGCGATCCTCTTCCCATATAATCCGGCCTGTCTGCAACGCCAAATTCCTGCATGCGGTCACCCGCATACACACCAACAATCAGGAGAGGCTGAATGACCTCTGCCTTATACAAACTGTCCATGATTTCTTTTACTTTAAATTGTGCCATATCCTGTCCGTCGTTCAGAATAAGCAGGTTCAACTGTGATTTATCATCCGGAACCGGGGTGTGGATGATCGTTAGTTTTACTTTTCGTTGCAGATGACGCGAGTATAATTCGTCATCCTTTTGTTCGTTGTGTTTGCAGGAGATCATGAATAACAGAAATAAAAAAAGTCCCTGGTATTTCATTCATTAAAAATAAAAAAACCCTGTTAATAATGAACTGATCTGAATATCTGATAGCCCGAATGTGGTTAAATCATATTTGGCACAACACTGAATTACAATTACCTTTGCGCTCCACATCGCGAAGTAGAGCAGCGGTAGCTCGTCGGGCTCATAACCCGAAGGTCGGAGGTTCGAACCCTCCCTTCGCAACGAAAAAAATTGGATACGTCGGGCTCATATCCGCCAGAGGCGGACGGAGGTTCGAACCCTCCCTTCGCAACGAAAAAAATTGGATACGTCGGGCTCATATCCGCCAGAGGCGGACGGAGGTTCGAACCCTCCCTTCGCAACAAAAAAATTGGATACGTCGGGCGCATATCCGGCAGAGGCGGACGGAGGTTGAATCCTCCTCCACTATTCTCAACAAAATCGGCCAAACTTCGGGTTTGGCTTTTTAGTTTTAAAAGAAGACCGTGAAAGCTGGTTTCGTCAACATATTTGGCAGGCCGAATGCCGGCAAAAGCACGCTGCTCAATGCATTGATGGGTGAAAAGCTGGCCATTGTCTCACATAAGATTCAAACAACCAGACATCGGATAAAGGGCATCCTGAGCACAGAAAATTACCAGATCATTTTTTCAGATACACCGGGCATCATTCAACCTGAATATAAACTGCATGAAAAGATGATGCTTGCCGTAAAAGATTCATTGGAAGATGCCGACCTTGCCTTATTGATGCATGCTGTTCATGAAGATATGGAAGAAAGCGACCGGATTTTTTCATCTCTTCATCTGAAAGTTCCTGCATTTGTTGTGATCAGTAAAATCGACGCAGCAAAAAAAGAAAAGACTGAACAGGCAACCGGGTTTTTTAAAAAAAGGCCTTATTGCAAAGAGGTGATTGGAATTTCGGCATTGAAAAATATCAACCTGCAGTTGTTGCTCGAAAAAATTGTTCAGTATCTGCCGGAAGGTGCCCCTTTTTTTGAAGGGGATGAGCTTACTGATCGTCCGGTTAGATTTTTTGCTGGCGAAATCATCAGGGAAAAAATTTTTGAATTGTATGAAGAAGAAATTCCTTATCACTCCACGGTACTGATTCAGGAATTTAAGGAGAAACCAAATATAACCAGCATCAGGGCTGATATTATCGTACAAAGAGAAGGGCAGAAGGGAATTATTTTGGGTGAAGGGGGAAGAATGATCAAAAAACTGGGAACAGAAGCGAGAAAAGATATCGAAGCATTCGTGGGACAAAAAGTCTTTCTTGAACTGTTTGTGAAAGTGAAACCCAAATGGAGGGATAATGAACTTTTTCTGAGAGAATATGGATATTAATCCCCCGCCCCTAAAGGGGATTGGGTTTAAAAATTATTTAAATATTCCCGTTTAGGGGAAGGGGTATATATGTCAGGATTTACAGTTGCCATAGTAGGAAGACCGAATGTTGGAAAAAGCACTTTCTTCAACCGGCTGGTGGAAGAGCGCAAAGCCATTGTTGATAATATCAGTGGAGTGACACGCGACAGACAATACGGCATTGCGGATTGGAATGGAAAAACATTCAATGTGATTGATACCGGCGGATTTGTTCCCGAGAGTGAAGATGTTTTTGAAAAAGAAATCAAAAAGCAGGTATTGATTGCCGTGGAAGAAGCCAGTGCAATTATTTTTCTCACCGATACATCGACGGGAATCACGAATCTCGACGAAGCCATGGCAGATCTTTTGCGTCGTGCCACCAAACCTGTTTTTCTCACCGTGAATAAAGTGGACAATAACAGCCGGATGCTGGAAGCTACTGAATTCTATCAACTGGGATTTGATAATATATTTTTCATTTCCGCAACCAGTGGAAGCGGAACCGGCGAACTACTCGATGCAGTAACGGCGCTGATTCCTGAAGATGATCAGTCGGGTGCTGCAACAGATCTTCCCAAAATTGCAATCATCGGGCAGCCCAATGTGGGCAAATCTTCTTTATTGAATGCGTTGGTAGGGAAGGAGAGGACAATCGTGAGTGATATCGCAGGCACTACGCGTGACACGATTCACACGCACTACAATTTATTTCAAAAAGATTTTATCCTGATTGATACGGCAGGCATTCGGAGAAAAACCAAAGTGCATGAGGATCTTGAATTCTATTCAGTAATCAGGGCCATCAATGCAATGGATGAGGCAGATGTTTGTATGCTGATGATCGATGCTATGAAAGGAATTTCTGCGCAGGACCTGAATATTTTCAGTATGATTGTAAAAAAAGGGAAAGGCGTGGTGGTGCTCGTGAATAAATGGGACCTGGTAAAAAAGGAAACCAATTCGGCCATCGAATATGAAAAAGAACTGAAGCAGCGGTTTTCCCCATTTACTGATCTTCCCATTCTCTTTATATCAGCGAAAGAAAAAACTCGCATCTTCAAAGCCATCGAAATTGCGCTGGAAGTAGGTGAAAACAGGAAACGAAAAATACCAGGGGCCAAATTGAATGAGATCATGCTCAAAGCAGTTGAATCTTATCATGCGCCTGTAGTGCGGGGCCATGCTGTCAAAATAAAATATATCTCGCAACTGCCGACAGTGGTTCCCTCGTTTGCCTTTTTTACCAATTTCCCGGATGATATTAAACAGCCCTATCGCAATTACCTGGAAAACCAGTTGCGTAAACATTTCAATTTTAAAGGAGTACCGGTCAGGATTTATTTCAGGAAGAAATAAAGAAGAAATAAATATGACTTTCCCGGATGTTTTTAATGATCTTATCGACTCACAACAGGTAAACTCTCATTTTACACTCACATCCTGTTGTTAAAAATATTTGCATATCCCGGAAAACCTTCTACCTTTGCGCCCAATAAAATTTCAACAATGAAAAAACTGTTTGCAATTCTGGTTGTAGCCGGTGCTCTGGTTGCCTGTAACAACAGTAGCGAATCTGCTGCCAGCAGTGTTGATTCTGCTGCAAAAGCTGCTACTGATACGGTAAAGAATGCTGTAGATACTACTGCTAAGACTATGGTTGATACTGCTAAAGCCAAAGTAAGCGCAGCTGCCGACAGCGCTAAAAAAGCTATTAAGAAATAATCTATTTTATTTCTTTCAGGAAATCCTCTTGCAACACGAGAGGATTTTTTTTGTGCCTACTCTTAATCATAAAGATTAAACAAAAAGACTGATAGGAAAATAGATTTCACGTAGAAGATTCTATTTGTCCCTGTTGATCCATGTGCCTATGTGGTTTATATTTTCTGCAAGATAAACTACCTCAAAATGGTATTTTAGCTGGCTTCAAAACTTCCTATCTTCCCAACTGAAAATTTATTGCATTTATCCAGTACGCAGCCACACTTAGTTTAGAGATTCAATATTTAGCCATAGCATAAGTTTCCAATCCATCCACCTTCACCTGAATGATTGAGAGCATCCCTCACGTAAATTATTTTATTTAAAACCAAGTCTTATGTATCTCCTCAATCTGACCGCTTGGATTTTTGCTACCAGGAAATTTTTGTTTCTATCGGTTAGTTTATTTCTGTTTTTTCTAAAAAGCTCTGCAGCAATACAGCTCTGGACCGGAGCGGGAGGCGATGGTCAGTGGTCGAATCCATCCAACTGGAACGGGAATGCGGTTCCTGCTGTAGACGATGACGTATTGCTCGATAATTCATTCCTCACTGGCAGTTATGTAGTAAGTCTGCCGAACACCGCGGTTACTATCAAATCATTGACGATAACTCCGGGTTTTTCAGATTCTATCTTTGTTATTCTGCCTTCCTCAAATACGAGCGCTCCTGCATTTTCGGTTACAGGTCCTGGTTATGGATTGACCATTAATGCCCGGGGAATATTTCAGAATGCGTCAGGACTGGCCAGTGGTGAACCCCTGGTTATCGCCGATTCGATCAGGATTAATGATGGAGGAAAATATATTCATCACACAAGAGCATCACATGCAAATAATATTGTCAGGTTATTATCTATTGCTCCCGGAACAGAGAATGGAATTTTTGAATTCGATGTACCAAGAGCTTCTTATACTGTGTCTGTGAGTAACCGAACTTATGGAACGCTGGTGTTCAGTTCTATTGCTGCAGGAGGCACTGTGAATTATACCTGCAATGGAAGCAATACCTTGACGATAAGGGGGAATTTGCAGATCAACGATGGCGTTAGTTTCAACGTCGACCTGGGCGGAGTGAATGGAAATATTAAAATTAAAGGGGATTATATTCAGAACGGCGGAGTATTTAACCTGGCCAGTGGAGCCGGAAATCTGACTGTGGTCAGCATCCGGGGTAATTTGTTTCAGTCGGCGACCGGCAGGATCACGGAGACAAATACCGGATTGCCAGCGATTGAACTCAATGGATCATCACCACAAAATATTTTGCTGGCAGGAATCATTAGCAATAGTATCAGCTTCAGGATGAATAATCCCGCTGGCGCCATTCTTTCGGCGCCTTTACAATTGCCCTTCCTGCTTCAATTGCTGCAGGGAAAGATAACCACTTCATCGCTGAATTTATTGACCCTGCAAAGTGGTTGCGGTCTTATCACTGACAGCACGTCTTCCACATTCATTGATGGGCCGATGCGCAAAGAAGGTTTGTCATCCACACCGTTTTTTCTGTTTCCTGTCGGTAAGAACAATGAGCAGCGATGGTTGGAATTAAAAAATGCAACCGGAAATTTTACGATTGAGTATATCAAAAACAACCCGCGGCTTTTAAGCAACACCTATGGACCCGGCATTGATCATGTGTCGTCGAATGAGTACTGGACGATCGGTGCAGACGCAAACCCCCTGGCTACTGCGAATGTCGAATTATCTTTTGTATTTCCCGGAAGCGGAGTGCTCACCGATCTTTCTTTTTTACACGTAGCCTCTCTTTTATCCACTACCTGGACAGATGACGGACAAATATCAACAACTGGCGACTATATTACTTCGGGTTCTGTGGTCAGCAATCCTCTCAGCAATTTTCCAGTCCAGGGATTTTTTACATTGGCGAGCACAGCAAATCTTCAAAATCCCCTGCCATCTGTTTTGATTGATTTTAAAGGAAGAATGGCAGACAACCAGATATTGTTCGACTGGCAGGTAGATATGCCGGGCGATGCTGATTATTTTGAATTGATGATCAAAGAGAGGAATGATTTCAGGCCAATAGGTAAAATACAAGCATCACCAGATGAAAAACAATACCGGTACAATGATGATTCAGTTCCCAACAGTATCAGCTACTACCGGCTCCGGGTAACCGATAAGACAGGAATTTCTTATCTCAGCAAAATTATCGCGATCAACAATAATAAATCTGATTTCACTTTACTCATCGCGCCCACAGTCATTGTGGGAACTATTGCAAGAGTGCAGGTCAATGCAGCAAAAGCTGGTAACCTGCAATGGGTAATTGTTGCGATGGACGGAAGGATTTTAAAAAGGGGATCCTTCAATATTGAACCTGGCAGCAATCATTTTTCGCTGGATCTGGAAAGATTAGCAGCAGGAGTTTACGAATTGATCGGAGTGAATGAGAAAAAACAATTTTATTCAGTAAGGTTTGTTAAAGAATGAGCAATTGATGAATCTAGCTATTTTATCCTGCCCGTAGCTTCCTTCACTTCTTTCTTAAATTGATCCAGTGCAGCGATTTCCTGTTTGATGAAACTGTTGTTCTCGAGTGAGCCGGTAACGATATTCATTTCCTGGTCGTTGGCGTAAACCATCTTGCGGAAAGGATTGCTATAGTCCTTGGCCCTCGAATCGTAAATGCCCTTCACCATCCATTCTTTTGTTGTGACAGCCTGCTGAAGCAGGTTTTTGAATTGAGCAGCATCCATTTTTTTTACATGGAGTCCATGCACATCTTTCAATGCAGCGAGTGCATGATGCAATTTATCCTGTGTATAGTTTTCTCCCTGTCGTGTATAAAAGGCATGCAACTGGCTCCAGTCTTTGATTTTGTCCTTGTGTATTTGTTGGATGAACGTATGCAGATCATGTTGTGGGATCAGCTGCCCGCCAACATTTGCCCAGGAAGAAAGATTGAGTTTCTGGGGAATGGCATGCTGCAGATCAGCCAGCGATTTAAATGTATTCGTCCTGATCAATCCGAGAAGTTGGTAGACTGCGTAATAACTGATCAGTTCTTTAAACAAATGATATGCCTGTGACACTTTGAGCAGTCTCACTTTTCTTTCGCTGTTTTCAAATCCTTCGGCAGTAATATTCAGCTCGTCCACGACAGGTTTTCTTCCTTCCAGTAATTTTTTCCCAATCGCAACAAGTTCGTCGGCTGAATATTTTTTACCCGGCTCATATCGCTTCGAATAGGCATGACCGGTAAATCTCCTGAATAAGCCGAGGGCATGGATCATCTCATTTACCGTATCCGGCGCCAGGAAATCATATTCGAGCAACTGGGTTTTGTCTGAGCGCTTATCTCTGTCCACATATTTCCAGGAATTTCGGGCCAGAGCATACATATTATGGAGGAACCAGTAAGCCGGCATCACCACCAGTTCATCCTTACTCACATCATTGCTGACCAGTGAAAATGGAATGGGAATCTTCAGTTCAGCCGGATAATCTCCCTTGGCTATGATGATGAAGGAAGCAAACATCGAATTATGTTTGAGGCTGACACAAAGTCCCGGCCAGAAACCGCGGCCGGCAATTAACTCCCCATCCGGACTCCGTGAATTGTGATTGGAACCGATTGTGGCGCCCGCTGCCATATTGCTTTGTCCCATCACCAGTGAAGCGCAGAGGAAAGAATTGTTATGGTGTTGCTCATGTGCCGGAAAGATCAGCGAGTTCAGTACTTCGCAGCAGGAGATGGTGGAATTATTGCCGAGATAGGAATTGATAAGCCTCGCGCCGTATTTCAATTGAGACTGCGGGGCGAGAATAAACCGGACGGCCTTCACCCCATAGAATATCCTGCATCCATAACCGATAATACCGTTTACCAGTTCGCAGCCTTCACCGATTTGTGTTTTTTCTTTGTCTGAAGAATTGACGGTAAGGTTTTTCAGTTTGTTAGCGCCTTTGAGATAAGCGTCGCTGCCGATCAGCACGTCTTTGATGATCTTGCAGTTCTTGATTACTGTGCGGTCCCCAATCTTTCCATAATATCCTCTCAGGCTGTCAAATTTTTTTTCTGTGAATTCTTTTAATTTCTGCTGCAGGATCTCATCATCCCGGAAGCGACTCCAGAGCCAGGCATCGCCGGGCAGCATGCCGTCGAAGGGAATGATGCTGCGGCCTCCGTTTTCATTACAGACTTCCAGTTTAATGCGGATAAATTCCGGTTCGCCATCTTTCAAAATGCCGTTGCCGAATTTGGCGTGATCGGTGGTCGTGAGTTCATTGGTGTTCACAATCATCACTTCATTGCCAATAATATAATGAGAGAGGTAATTCACGTTGTCGATCGACACATTGTCACCGAAATCGGAACTGATGATCGTACTGTTATAAAGTCCAACCGGTCGGCGCAAATTATGGAACTCGAGATAATAAGGTTCCAGCTTACCGATGCGTACCAGTCCGAAAAATTTGCAATTCACCACAAGTTCGGGAGTAAAAGAATCAGACACAAGGATCTGGTTCCAGTCGTCCGAAGTATTACGGTTACGAACCAGCGCTTCTACTTCGAAAGCTGTGAGCTTGCGATAGAGAATGCCATTTTGATTTTGGCGGTTGCGAAGCCAGTATTCGTCCTTCCCCTTAGGTAGAAAATTTTTCGGGATGAAGTGATAACCCAGGGCATCGACCGGGCTCTTCCTGATCTCATTCATGGGATTGATTGTGGCGGAAAGATAAATAAAAATTGGGGGAAGGGGCGGGAGGGGCAATAGGGAGGCCGGAACTGATAAGGACAAGAAACTTGTATATATTTAGGTGTTAGCGGTAATCTTGACAACCCCCGCCCGAACAATATAAATTAGTGAAAAAAAACTTTCCTAAAAACAAAAGACATGAAAATACTTAGAAGACACTGGTATAATATCGGTGGTGTTATAGCCTTAGTATCAATTGTCATATTAATATATCTATGGAATGACTTGGGATTTTTACAACGACTGCTGTTTATGAATTTTATTGCATTGCTTATTCATCAATATGAAGAGTATGGATTTCCGGGTGGTGAACCTGCAATTATAAATATGGTGATTCAACCGAGCGACGCACCGAACCGTTATCCGTTAAATCAAAACTCTGCAATGATTATAAATATTTTGGCAGCTTACTTTTTTTATTTACTACCTGTATTCCTTCCCGACGTGATATGGTTAGGAATAGCTCCGACACTCTTTGGCTTTGGACAATTTATAATTCATGGCATCGTGACACCAAAAAAACTTGGACAATTTTATAATCCTGGACTTGGAGCAGTTGTTCTACTGCATTTTCCAATAGGGGGATTAATAATCTATTATATAATTTCAAACCATCTTGCCACACCGGTCGACTGGATAGCGGGAATTATTTATATGTTTGCTTTTATGTTTATCACGTTGAAGAAAATGACTTACACATGGTTGGCAGATAAAAATTCACCATACATATTTCCAGAAGAAGAAATGAGACGATTCGATGTACAAGCTAAAATGGATAGGTTGAAAAAAAATCGTTAGGCAAGAAATAACTAAAAGACTGCCGCTAACATGTGCATTGCTGTAAAGCGTGGCTGGACGTAAGAAGCTTCGGCAGTTGTAATTCTATTAAGTTGTATATCCAGCGTGACCGAACGCTATTGGGCACTTATTTTTATCTTCAACTTTTGCATTTCAATATGGCTTCAATTATCGATAGACAAGGCACTAATACCACGCCTTCAGCAATGCTGAAACGTTAGCGGCACCCCTCACTGCCGAGTGTTCCCGCAGGCAGGATTCACTCGCAAAATAAGCAATAATGTTGCCTTCCGCTGTTGTTGGTGTTATAAATGAATCAATATTGCGCAACCATGAACAACACCAACAACGGGAATGCCCGGAACTGATAAGGACAAGAAACTTGCATATATTTAGGTATTGCGTATCTTGATTCGTGACAGAGGGAACTCTAAATGAAATCACTCCTAAATAAATGATATCTACAAAGAAAGAAAATAAGGCCAAAGAGATATTACGAATTGAACTATTCAGCGATGCTGTTTTTGCCATTGCTATTACACTTTTAGTATTGGAGCTGATACAGATTTTGCATTCTCAATCGGATAGTGGGTTGTTAAAGAAATTTCTTAACCAGTGGCAATCTTTTCTTGCATTTACGATCGGATTTATTACAATACTGGTTTGCTGGATAAATCATCATGTTGCGTTTGAATACATTACGAAAGTGAATACTAAATTAATGTGGGTAAATGGTTTTTTATTGTTTGTGGTTACGCTTACCCCGTTTTCAACAGCTGTATTAGCTGAGTACCTTGAAAAAGAAGGCCGAACAGCATTGGCGATTTTTGGTTTAAATTATATCCTGATCTCTATTGCTGCCAATGCTATCTGCACCTACGCCTACAATCATCATCTTGTAGAAGAAGAACGCCGGGAATATTATTATTCCTATAAAATGATTTATCGTTACGCGATATTTTTTACCCTAATTGCGTTTTTACTTTGTTTCTTTTCTGCATTTGTTCCCCTTTTTTTATATGCACTAATGTTTGTATTATTTGCAGCACCTAAAGAATTTTCATCACGGCTTTACAAGATTAAAATGGCAAGAAAAAACAAAACAAAAAAATAACCAGCACGAACGCGTAACAAGTGGTTTGGCGAAAGCGGGGTACAAAAAATTCCTGATCGTCTCGTTCTTTACTCAGCTACATATCCGGCTAAGGAACACTACTGCCGCATTCGCAGGGTAGCAGGAAGTTTTCATATCAATCAATTCATGCCCTGCGGGCGACTAGTGCCAATGAAGGGAGAATAGTTATTTTCATTCTTCGCGTTTGAAGGTTCACTCCGAATGTATTCGATTATTTCAATTCTTAAGACTCATTAAGAATCGTATTACATATACCCGATGAGTGATCCACCAATTCGTATTTCTCTGCCACCGAATCACTAAATTTGAATAGGAAAATAGTTTACTACAAGCATTGACTGATAAAATGATTAAAATAGTAAGAACGAACTCTGAAAATACCGACTTTATTTTTCTCGTAAACCATCTGGACTCGGACCTGGCAAAGCGTGATGGAAACGACCATGCATTTTATCATCAATTCAACAAAATCGACAAGATTAAACATGCTGTAGTCGCCTATGAGAATGAAAACCCTGTTGGCTGTGGAGCAATAAGGGCGTTCGATTCAATCTCAATGGAAATAAAACGCATGTACACTTTGCCTGAGCTACGGTCGAAAGGTATTGCTACTGAAATTTTATCGGAATTGGAAAACTGGGCTGTAGAATTAGGTTATCGAATCTGCGTTTTGGAAACCGGCAAAAAACAACCTGAAGCCATTCATCTTTATTTGAAAAACGGATATCAGCAAATCCCTAATTATGGGCAGTATACCGGAATTGAAAACAGTCTTTGTTTTGAAAAGAAACTTAAATGAACCTGACGTGGCAGATCCACAATATTCTGATCCGGTTTCATTTTTTTCATTACCAGATAGACACCTCCGATCATTAAAAACATTCCTATTGCGCGTGTCGGGCTAATAGAACGAACAACAACATCGAATAGGCCAAAATGATCTATTACAACAACGCAAATAATTTGCCGGGTCACAATTAGGCCAATAGCCGTTCCAACACCTATTTTGGGAACCAGAATTGTTATCATCACGACGTAAGTGGCAACAATAATTCCGCCAAGATAACCATATAACGGAACAGATACTAGTTGTTATCGTGCAGGAAAAGATGTTCGTGAAAATAAAATAAAAAAAGCATTCCAACTAATCCAACTATAAAAACCATTAGGCCAGTCATTAATGACGTTCCAATACTTTTACTGAAAGCGGCATTGGTAGCGGCCTGTATAGGAATTAACGCACCAGTAATTAATGCAAGTGCAAGAAAAATAAGATCATTCTTCATGGCCATTGATTTTGATTACGAAATATAAATTAAATGCAAGTGATGAGGCCTGCTGCTAACAAAAGCTTGCCGCAAATGGTTGTTGCGGTACGAGGGGCCGTCGTGCATTGCCATCATCTTTTGTAATTTGGCCTGCGGCGGATGTTTTTGCAGCTGAATTTTTAAATCATTTATCAAATGACAAAAAACAACTTCTACGTAATTACCGGAGGACCAGGAGGAGGCAAAACCTCTCTCCTGGAAAATCTTGCTTCAAAAGGATATAAATTCATTCCTGAAACTGCAAGGCAAATAATCAGGAACCGGCTTTCTGTGGGCCTCGCACCAAGACCCGATCCGTTAAGGTTTGCACAGGAAATTTTCAGGACGGACTGCCATAATTTTGATAAGCATTCTGATTATTCTTCCTTGCTTTTTTTTGATCGTTCTTTTGTTGACAGCGCCTGGCAATTATTCTGCAGCAATCAGGACGAGTACAATAAAATCAAGGACACTTATTTAAAAAGCAGATACAACAACAAAGTATTTATTACACCTCCCTGGAAAGAAATATATCAAAACGACTCAGAACGCGATCAAACATATGAGGAATCAATTGTAGTCTATGAACGACTTCGTCAATGGTATCTTAAACATGCTTATGAGATAATAGTATTACCCAAAGACACAATTGAAAACAGGGTAAAATTTATTCTGAGCCAATTATTAATTTAAAAAATACGACTTCAATATCAGGCTGCTGTAAAACAGCTGAAATACTTGATTCATCATTATTTGGAACCTGCCGTCAGGCAGGTTCTGATCATTTTTTGTATTTTGGTCCCGACTTATGTGAGGCCCGGACGGCATTCCGTTTTCGTATATGTCAGACCGCGTTACCAATACCAATTTTCGTGACTCTTTAAAACTCAATTAAATTAAAATGAAGAAATCCCTTTTATTACTTTTCTCACTAACCATTTTACAAATCAGTTTTGGGCAAAAGCAAAAGCTTGGTTTTAATCTAAATATTGGTCAGACCTATTATCATTTAATGCGATCGGAGAGCAATATTACACAGGAAATCAGTGGGCAAAAAAATGTCATTGCAGCAACTGTTTCAGGCAGGACAGCTTTTAAAGTGACAAACAAAAAAAATTCTATCTATGAATTGAGCGTAACTTACGAGCAACTTTCCATGTCAATGAAAATGTCGAATGGAGAGATCAACATTAGTTCTGATAAAACTGACGAAAAGGATATTGTTTCAACTATTCTTCGCACTATCACAGGCAAGCCTTTTATGATAAGAATGACAAATACGGGCAAAATTATTGAAGTAAAAAACCTGGATTCTGTTTTTGAAAACCTGTTCGACAAATTTCCTCAACTCTCTCTATCCCAAAAACAACAAATCAAGGAACAATTGACCAAAGCATATGGCGAGAAATCGTTAAAAGGAAGTTTTGAAATGGTGACGGCCATCTATACAGACAACCCTGTTGTAACGGGAAATTCCTGGACGGTAACAACGAAACTGGAATCCGGGATGGAAGCCAATTTGGTGACGACTTTTCAGTATAAGGAACATACGGACAAATTCAACTTAATAATTGGAAAGGGGAAAATCAAAACTGATGATAAAGATGCTTATATCCAAAGTAACGGCATGCCGATAAAATATAATTTGACCGGAAATATGAATTCTACGATAAAAGTTGACAATAAAACCGGATGGGTAATCGAGTCCAAAGTGATAGAAGCTGTGAGTGGAACCGCCGAAATCAAAGACAATCCAAAAGTACCCGGCGGCCTGATCATTCCTATGTCAATTGATACGGAAATGACTTATGGCTCAAAATAAAACTGTTACTGTAGAGATATTGTTGTGATTACGGCGGACTCATCAACCATCAATCATTTGTAACCTGCCTGCCGGCTGGAGGTTCTGGTTATCTTTTATAATTTGGTTTGGTTGAGGCAGACCGTGTAATGACTGTTTTTCAAATTTCCACAGAACCCTAACCCTGCGGTTGCTGAGATCGAATATGCGGGACCGTTATACATAAACAAAAAAATCTTTCTTTTAGCTAATTCTTCGAGATATGAAGCTTGGCCTGCTATTTATTTCGACGTTTCTTTTTGCAGAATGCTATGCCCAGGGCAAACTTGTATATAGTGTTGAACCTAACTGGGATAATAATATTTCAGAAATTATCAAAACCAAAAATATAAAAACTGACTCTGTATACTATTACGAGAAAAGAAAAGATAATAAGGATAGAATGTTAATCCTGACGCAATATTTTGATTCCTTGGGAAATTTAATTGAGCGGGATGAGTATAATTTTAAAGGTGAAGTTTTTAGAATTACAAATTATACCTACCTGGACACTCTGCTTTTGAGGAAAGAAACCATATCAAAGACTGTGTTGTATCTGAAGAGTTCTAACATAAGTAAAAAAGTAGACACCTATGATCATGATAGCTCGGGTAATATTATTGAAGAGAAAGAGTATTCTTTTTATGGTGATTCTCTAAAATCTCATTCTCCAAGAATCCTGAAATGGGAATACGATGATTCGGGACATCTGGTTAAGGAATTTGTAACTCCTCCGGGAGACAAAACTTATCTTCGCCATACCTACATTTATGCGAATGGGATTTTGGCTGAAATAAAAAGTTATGATGTAAACCAAAATTGGATCTACTCATATCTCTATGAATACGACGGGAAAAAGATGAGTAAAAGCGTTTACCTGTTTAATAATTCAAAAAACCTGAGTCACGAATTCTTCTACAATGATCAAAAAAGACTGATAAAGGAAACAAGTTATGAGGAAGGACAGGCCATTCAGGATCATACTACTCAAACTTATTCTTATAAACATGATGGACTATTGGAAAGCCAGACTTTTGAAGGCCTGAAAGGGGAAAATTATTACTATAAACATTTTTATTCAAAATAAGGAAACAAACTAAATACAAACACGTCCTTGTTCAGAGGTGATCGGAATGAGTGAAATCGACGAATTCGCTTGTCAATAGAAAAGGTTGACCAAATAAAAATTATTGGATACAATATTCATTCTGAGACTTTTTTAAAATAATTTGATGCAAATAAAAAAAACAATAGCCGGATTTCTAATCGCCGTCATCTTTTTTAATCATGACTTTTCGGTAGCTCAATTGGCTCAGAAAAAAAGCGGATATGGGTCCATTGATTCTTCCTTCCTGTTAAAAATAAATGGGGTTGAACAGTACCTGGAAATAAAAAGCGTTTCAAGAGCAAACCCGGTTTTGCTCTTTATTCATGGCGGGCCATCCTGGCCGGCCACGCCGATGATAAGAAAATTCAATCAGGACCTTACCAATAATTTTGTTTTGGTTTCCTGGGATCAAAGGAATTGTGGGAAATCTAAATCTGACAGCAACGCCAAATTGACGCCCGACCTGTATGTAGAAGATGCTCATGAAGTAACTCAGTATTTGAAAAAGGCGTTTCAAGCAAATAAGATTTTTATTGTCTGTCATAGCTGGGGAACGATTATTGGCATTCATTTAATATCAAAATACCCCGAAGACTACTTTGCTTATATAGGCACGGGACAATTCGTAAGTCCCAATAGATCTGAAATGCTTGCAAGAAACTATGTTACAGAGCAGGCAAAAAATGCTAAAGACGCAGCCACATTAGATGCGCTGGCCTCGATCCATTTTTCTACGGAGAAAGGCTATGAAAATGGATTTGATGATTTATTAAAGTTTAGCATGCTGGCGAATAAATATTTCACGCGAAAGGAGGTCAATTCTCTGCCTGACCCGACCCAGCTTTACTGTGATTACAGCAGCCTGGACTGGATGACTCCGGTAATGACTACCGGGAAAATTTTGTTTGATTACATGAACACGGAAAAAATTGATTTTTTCAGGTACAAAGAGTTTAAAATACCGATATATTTTTTTCTCGGCAGATATGATTATAACACGTCGTCTGTAGTGGCAGAAGAGTACTTTAACACCATCACTGCTCCTGAAAAGAAACTGTTTTGGTTTGATCACAGCGGGCATTCTCCTATTTGGGAAGAGCCAACTCTTTTTTACCAGCGTCTCCTGCAGGTTAAGGCTGAATGTAAAAATGAATAAGGCAGATGGCAATGCATTCAAAAAATCTTGCTAAATAAATTCGGATGATATACAGGATCCTCTTTTTTTTATTTTCTTTCTGTTTGATCCAGTCTGTCAATGCACAGAAATCAATCGATACTGCCAACACAAATAAACCCCGCCACATTGTATTTACTCCCGATACTTTTTACAATTCATTTTCAGTTAATCCCAAGCCGGTTCTTTATCTTAATTCAGGAGACTCAGTGTTCACAGAGACGATTGATGCATCCGGTCACGACAAAAATGGAGTTAAGCGGCAAAAAGCGGGGAATCCGCTGACCGGCCCTTTCTGCATAAATGCTTCGAAGGCTGGAGATATGCTAAAAATTAATTTGGTGAAAGTTTCATTGAATCGGGATAATGCTTACACAACTGATGTATTTGTTTCAAGAAGTATGCCCGACTCGATTGTCAGTCTGTTCAAAAAGACGCACCTGGTAAAATGGAAGCTGGATATTCAAAACGGTTTCGCATCACTGGATAGCTCATACACGGTTGACAATAAGAACCTGGGTGAATTTAAAGTTCCTTTGCATCCCTTTTTAGGATGCATAGGTGTAGCTCCGAAAAATAAAAAAAATGAAATACTAAGTTTTTTCCAGGGCGATTTTGGAGGCAACATGGATTTCAGCAGTATAGCCAAGGGTTCAACCATCTATTTGCCCTTGTTTCATGACGGCGGTTATTTTTATATCGGGGATGGTCATGCGCTTCAGGGAGATGGCGAAATTGCAGGGAATGCGCTGGAAACTTCATTGTATGTTGAGTTTTCCATTGAGCTTATTAAAAACAATCGGGTTGAGTTAAAATCTCCGAGAGTGGAAGATGCCACTTACATAATGGCTCTTGGATCAGCAAAGACCCTGGACAAAGCCATAAAAAGCGCTACAGCAGGTTTGCTTGACTGGCTTCAGCAAGATTATCATTTAACAAAACAGGAATGTACGCAGGTAATGAGCACAGGTATCGAATACGCAATTGCAGAAATTGCCGACCCGGAAATTATCGTAGTAGCTAAAATCAAAAAAGAACTTCTGAAACAGCTGAAAAAGAACAATTAAGATTATTGGCGGCCTAAAAATCCTGGTTGCCTGAGTGTTTCTGAGAGCAATCTTCCGGTTAAATATTGCGAGATATTGGAGAAGAAGCGGTAGGGCTTGTGTAAATTTAGGTGTTAGGAGCAATAGTCTGAGTCACTCAATTCTATTTCACTTTGAATTAATATAATAATGACCGACGCTGGCACTTTCGACAAATTATTTCAACAGGCGGTCTCAGCCATCGACAATGGTGATGAAGTAACATTGAAGCAACTACTGGATGCCCATGGCGAACTAGCAACAGAGCGCCTCAAAAGACACCATCTGGAATGGCACACCCCTTGGCTGGGCAGAATATGGAAATCGAACAGAAATAGCTGAGTATTTGAAAGAAATAGAGAAGAGATGATCACAGTTTCTTGATGACAGGAATAATTGCTCTGTAATTCTTTACTACGAATAGTCTTGCTTTCGTCGCAAGGTGCAAAAATCAGTGCCGGGAAAATAACTATATTTAGGTGATTACTCCAATTTGAATTTTTAATTTAAAACTTGCCTGTGAATAAAGAGATCCAATCATACAATAAATCCATGTCAGCTACTGACAAGGCAATTTGTGAATTACTCTGCGGGGAGATCAACAGCAATCTCCCGAAAGCAGAAAATAAAATCTGGCATGGTCATCCGGTCTGGTTTCTGGATGGCAACCCAATCGTAGGATATAGTAAGCTAAAAGAGTCTATTCGGTTACTGTTTTGGAGCGGACTATCATTCGATGAACCGGGACTGCAAGCGGAAGGTAATTTCAAAGCTGCAGAAGCCCGCTACATTTCTGTGGACCAAATCAAAACCAAAGATTTAAAACGCTGGTTGGAAAAGTCAAAAAAAATTCAATGGGATTACAAAAACATTGTTAAACGAAAAGGTGTATTGGAAAGACTGATATAAGAACCTGATTAAATTATTCTGAAAAAGTAATACTATGGCATCGGTTTCAATTTATCTCAATTTTATGGGGAACACGGAAGAAGCTTTCAATTATTACAAATCTGTTTTCAAAACAGATTTCTCTGCGCCGATCATGCGGATGAAAGATGCTCCGCCAAATCCCAACTTTCGGCTTTCCGAAAAAGATAAAAATGCGGTGATGCATGTTGCTCTCCCGATTTTAGGAGGTATGGAGATTATGGGAACGGATATGCTCGAAAGTATGGGGCACAAGCTTGTTGTCGGTAACAACACGACCATCAATCTTGAACCCGACAGTCGCGCAGAAACCGAAAGACTTTTCAAAATGCTTTCGGATGGTGGTTCCGACATCGCGCCTTTGGCCGACCAGTTTTGGGGCGCCACCTGGGGAACCTGCCTGGATAAATTTGGCGTTCGCTGGATGTTCAACTTCCGGCATCAATAATGATATGCCTGCGTCAGGGAGACGGTAAAATGAAATCTTCCAATCGAATTTGATTCATCTACTAAAAGGGAGAATTTTTTTATTATCAAAATTTATAAAAAAATTTGCGCAGTTAAATGATTGCACATATTTTTGCAGTCAAATGACAGCATAATATGAATTTACGGAGAGATGTTTTCCAGGCTATCGCAGATCCTACCAGGCGGGCGATACTGGCGTTGATCGCTATACACAGCATGACGCCAAATGCTATTGCAGATCACTTTGACAGTTCAAGGCAAACGATTTCGAAACACCTGCAAATCCTTACCGAATGCAGGCTCCTGAAACAGGAACTGTCCGGCAGGGAAATTTATTATCACTTCAATCCTGCAAGGATGAAAGTAGCCGCGGACTGGATCGAACAGTTCCGTGAACTCTGGGAAGGCCGTATGAACCATATGGAAAAAGTTTTGAAGAATAAAAAACAAAAAATAAAACCATCAATATGAAAAAAGGAATTTTGCAAAGCATGGGTGCAGTTATTTTGGGCATTGCGTCAGGAGCTATTTTATCTATCGCGACTGACAAAATTTTAGAAAAAACGGGTGTTATGACAACTGATCCTTTTGATGCCAACCCGGTCTGGCTAATCATGCTCGTTGTTTTGTACAGAACTATTTACAACATTGTGGGTTCCTACCTGCTCGCCAAATTAGCTCCAAACAATCCGATGAAACATGTCATCGTACTTGGAATAATTGGAGTTGTTCTTGGAATAACCGGAACTATCGTGATGCGGCATATGCCACCTCACTGGTACCCGATTGCGCTTGTTATTCTCACCCTACCTTCTGCATGGTTCGGTGGAAAACTCGCAATGAGAAAAATCAACCACAAATAAATAATTAGACAATCATGGCAAAACCAATTTATCCCTGTTTATGGTTTGAGACGCAAGCCAAAGCAGCTGCAGAATTTTATTGTAGCGTATTTCCTAATTCAAAAATTCTGGATGCATCGCCCATAGTAATAAATTTTGAATTGAATGGGACACATTTTATGGCGCTAAACGACAAAAGGCCATCACAGGCTTTTAACGAATCTGTATCCTTCGTCATTTCATGCGATGACCAGAAAGAAATTGATTACTATTGGGACAATCTTACTGCCAATGGAGGAAAAGAAAGTATGTGTAGCTGGTGCAGGGATAAGTTTGGCATATCCTGGCAGGTTGTTCCGGCGATATTAGGTGAACTGATGACAGATCCTGTCAGGGCACAGCGTGTCATTGCGGCATTTTTGAAAATGAAAAAATTTGACATTCAAAAAATAATAAACGCATAATCGTGGAAAAACAACTGACCTTGAGCAGGGTATTCGATGCTCCCGTCGAAGACGTATGGAAAATCTGGACAGAATCCGAATATGTAAAGCAATGGTGGGGCCCGGATAAATTCACTTGTCCGTTGGCAAAAATTAATTTCAAAGAAGGCGCCAGTTCTTTGGTAAGCATGCAGGCTCCTCACGAATTTGGCGGACAAGTATCATATAGCATCTGGACTTACACTAAGATCATTAACCTGCAAAGTATTGAGTTTGTTCAAAACCTCGCAAACGAAGAGGGGATCAAACAAAAACCTACTGCATTGGGTATGCCTCCGGATTTTCCGGAAGACGTTAGGACGCTTGTAACTTTTAAAGTTATCGATAAAAATAAAACTGAAATGACAGTCACAGAGTTTGCTGATTTCGGGCAAATTTCACATTTTGCGAAACTTGGTTTGGAACAATCTTTGGACAAAGCGCTTTCGATTTTCAAAAAATTAAGTTTATGAAATTTCTATCACTTGAACCTTTTGTTCCCTCTGGCAATAATTTCGCAGCATCCAAACAATTCTTCCCTGACCTGGGATTTAAAATAAACTGGGATGCCGGCGACTATGTGGGTTTTGAAAGAGATGGCTGGAAATTCATACTCCAGAAATTTGATAATGTCGAGTTTGCTCAAAATTTTATGGTCAACGTGAAAGTAGATAACGCGGAAGAGTTCTGGAAAGAAGTAAATGATAAGGAGCTACCGGAAAAGTTCGGTATCAGACTGGGAAAGCCGACAAAGCAGCCATACGGTAAGGAAGTTAATATTATTGATATAGCCGGTGTTTGCTGGCATTTTGTGGAATAACCGAAATCACAATGCTGCCGGGGTTCCTTTCCTGGTCCTGCGTCGTCTCCCAAAGGCCCTGAAAGGACGATGCGGGTTAAGCATTCGTGCAAATCATTTCACTCTTCCTGTCTAAAAAAAAACTTGCGTATATTGTAAATCGGCTGCCTCTATCGGTACAAAATAATCATCATTATAACTGCTAAATCTAACATATATGGAACGTCGGCTGTTCTTACAATTTCCTCTCGTCGCTTCTGCATTCATTACAAATGCTCAAAAATCAAATCAGGACGGATTAGTAAAAGGATTCAAAGTAGAATCAGGAAAAGATCGATATGAAGAAGAACTTCTCATCATGGGTGGTAAATTTGATTGTAAGATTTCATCAAAAGATTCAGACGGAGCTTTATGTGTGTACGATACCTTTCGCCAGGAAAAAGGTGGACCTGCACTTCACCTGCATCACGAACAGGACGAATGGTTCTATGTAATCAGGGGCGAATTCATAGTAAAAGTAGCGGGTGATGAATTCAAATTGAGCGCAGGGGATTCAGCATTTGCACCCAGGAAGATCCCACACGCATTTGCCAAGACAAGTGAAGGAGAAGCCCAGATGCTCGTTCTATTTCAGCCAGCAGGAACAATGGAAGATTTTTTTAAGCAAATGAGTAAACTTGGATCGAATATTCCCAAAGATCAGGAAACAAAGCTCAGGGAATTATTGACTACCCATGGAATGGAAATGGTAGGCCCGCCACTTAAATATGGATAAATGAAAATTGACACCGGTGTGCAGCACTGGAGGCAATAAAATATTTTCGAGTATGAGATTTATAGCATCAGTGCTGCTGGTCATATTTGTTTCTGTCAGTGCGGTATTGGCTCAATCTAATGAAGTGAAATATCTTCTTGACACTACTATTGCGATAATGAAAAGCAATGCAGTCAATCGTGATAAGGTGGACTGGACAAAGATTGAACAAAATGTCAATTCGCAAATTGCAGGGAAAGAAAATGCATACCAGCTCGGTCCTGTTTTCAGGATGTTATTTCAATCAATAAATGATTTTCATGGAGCATTTTATTGTTGGGATAGTGAATATAGATGGCATCGGCCCGAACCCGAATATTCCGACTCAATTAAAAACGAGTGGAAAAAAGGAGTTTTTCTTCGGAAGAAAATACTTCAGGGTAATATCGGGTACTTAAGAGTGCCCTATATGTCATTTGACGAGCGACCCATACTGGATCAGAAAGCTCAATCATTGAATGACAGTCTTTGTTCTCTTCTCGATCAGGATGTAGCAGGGATAGTTCTTGATTTAAGGCTTAATAGCGGCGGGGCAATGTATCCCATGATGCTGGGACTTGAACAACTTCTCCACGATGGGAAAATCGGCTCTTTTGAAACAAAGGAATCAGAAAGCTGGATAATCAAAGACCGTGGCTTCTATCTTGACACCATGCTACTCACCTCAATTATTCCGAAATGTCGTAGCATCAATAAAGATATTCCGGTAGCTGTATTGATCGGGCCTGCTACGGGCAGTTCTGGCGAATTCCTGGCAATAGCCTTCAAAAAAAGAAAAAACACAATTTTTATAGGAACAGAAACAGCCGGATATATTACAACAACAAGGGGTTTTAAAATAAAAGATTATGTAAGTATTCTTCTTTCAGTCGGCTATGGCAGAGACAGGACAGGCGAGATTTATGAACAGGCTCTTTCACCCGATATCTATCTTAACGAGCCGGACAGTTTTAATGACATCAAAAACGATAAAAAAGTTTTAGCGGCGATTCAATGGATAAAGTCGAAGAAACAGGCTGAGTGAATCTGATTCGCAAGGAAAATTCATGAGCGGAGCTATAGAACTATAGTGATGACCGAATGCAATTATAATTTTTTATAGAAAATATTTTTATGAAACCTTTATTACTCATTCTGGATGATTGGGAAGGGCGAATACAGGCATCTTCCTGTTGGAGCCGGTTGAGAGATTTGACGGAAATCAAATTTTTAAAAGAACCCATTCGTGACATAGATCCAGTGCAGTTAGAGCAGGTAGAATTCTTAATGGCAATCAGGGAGCGGACAGCCTTGAATAAAGAGCTTTTTAAAAAGCTGCCAAACCTGAAATTAGTGCTTCAAACAGGCGGACATGCTTATCACATTGATACATCCGTTGCACAAGAAAAAAATATCCTGATTGCCTTGGGGAGAAGAGTTAAAGCTCCACTGGTCTCAGTTCCGGAATTAACCTTCGCATTTGCCCTTGGACTTATTCATAAAGTGCCTCAGGCAAGCAAAGCCATGCATGGTGGACAATGGCCGCTTTTTACCGGGCGCATGCTTTCAAAACACAGGCTGGGAATCCTGGGCTTAGGTAGACATGGATCAAAAGTTGCACATATTGCCAGTACTGCTTTTGGTATGGAAGTCGTGGCCTGGGACAGAACCGGAAACAGCAATGGCGCGAATAGTGAATACAGGAAATTGCCCTTGGAAGAATTGTTGTCGACAAGTGATGTGGTAAGCATTCATCTCAGGCTTTCGAAAGAATCCACCGGACTGCTTAATGAAGAAAGACTGAAGAGCATGAAGCCGGGAGCAATATTGATCAACACATCCCGCGGAGCTATCGTCGATGAAAATGCATTGGTTGACGTGTTGATGAACGGGCCTCTCGCTGGCGCCGGTCTTGATGTATTTGTCCAGGAACCACTCCCTGCCGATTCTAGGCTTCGAAAACTGGATAATGTAATTCTCACACCGCATATCGGATGGACAGTGGAAGAAGTTTTTGAAGAGTTTGCACAGATTGCCTGCACACAGCTTATTGAATTTTTAAATGGAACCCTGGCAAAATCTGAATTACTGTCGTAATAAAAAATTTGGATCAATTGTTTTCCCTGTCCCGCATCGTCTCGCGAATCGGACGAAGTGTTGAAAATTAAATGATATTCGTATCATCTCCCGAAGGGGATCTTACGAAACTAAGAGTTTGAAGATCCTGTTTTATTGAGTTTTTTAAATCTTCATTCACATGAAGAATTTGTTTTGTAATTTAGATCTTCAGTCGGCGTGGCGGACACAGTTCTTACTCAGCCCTACAATAAAATATGAGACGGAAAATCAGGTATTACAGATTGGTTTGGCTTAAATATGATTTACCCGCAGGCCTATCCGTTTTTCTTGTCGCCCTTCCACTTTGTTTGGGGATTGCCCTGGCTTCAGGTGCACCGCTTTATTCCGGACTTTTGTCGGGAATCATAGGAGGAATTCTTGTTGCTTTAATTAGCGGTTCACAACTGGCCGTATCAGGGCCTGCAGCCGGCCTGACAACCCTGGTTTCCGCTTCTATCATTTCCCTTGGAAACTACAATATCTTTCTCCTCGCGGTAATTATTGCAGGATTGTTCCAGATCTTTCTTGGGCTTTTGAAATTGGGCAGCATTGCAAGCTACTTCCCTTCTTCAGTCATTAAGGGTATGCTCGCAGCGATTGGTATAATTCTTATCGCCAAACAAATTCCGATTGCGCTGGGTTACGATCAGCCTGACTTTTGGACGAGTGGCTTCCTTAAGTTATTTTCTTCGAAAGACGTATCAGGAAGTTTTCAGCATTTTTCGCATCATATTTCATTAGGACCCATTTTGATCTCAGTGATATCTTTGGTTCTTTTGATAATACTTCAGCTGCCGTTTGCAAAAAATATAAAACTCTTACCTGCACCTTTGTTGATTGTAGTGATTGGTATCGGAGCAAATATTCTTTTTAAGGAAACTCCATCTCCTTTGGCGCTGAAACAATCCCAATCAGTGAATATCCCTTCCAATGTTTTTTCAAATATTTCTTTTCCCGACCTGTCAAAAATTTTTTCAAATGCTGAAATCTGGAAAGACGGCATCACTATAGGTCTACTTGCAACTCTTGAAACATTACTCTGTATCGAAGCTATCGACAAATTGGATCGACACAACAGAATAACACCCGTCAACCGCGAATTAATTGCACAGGGTATTGGAAATATGACCTGTGGTTTTCTGGGAGCGATTCCTATGACGGCGGTTGTTGTAAGAGGGGCTGCCAATGTTGACGCTGGTGCAAGAACAAAACTTTCTGCTTTCACACACGGATTGTTTTTGCTTCTCTCCATTATTTTAATAACTTTTGTTCTTAATCTCATCCCTTATGCCTCTCTTTCTGCAATTCTCCTTATCACAGGGTTCAATCTCACAAAACCAAAATTATATCGTAATGTCTGGAGCTTAGGATGGAAACAATTTTTACCATTTATTATAACCATCATAGTTATATTAGCAACTGATTTATTAATAGGTGTAAGTATCGGTCTGTTGATTTCAATTTATTTTATTGTCAGGAATAATTTCAAAGCAGAGTATAAAATAATCAACTCAAAAATAAACGGGAACGATAATTACTTAATAAGATTGAATTCAAACGTCACGTTCCTCAACAAAGTAAACTTGCAAAAATCATTGGACCAAATACCCGAAAACAGTTCACTGACAGTTGACGGTAGCGATTGTAATTT
>Ga0335076_10000931_pt1 | contig 27857 bp, 19 predicted proteins | sample Lox_Sample_25_FD_206717 | JGI IMG/M metagenome (GOLD analysis project Ga0335076, IMG submission 206717) | Soil microbial communities from Loxahatchee National Wildlife Refuge, Florida, United States - Lox_Sample_2.5 | ecosystem: Environmental > Terrestrial > Soil > Wetlands | place: USA... | reverse complement strand
ACGGCATGGCCGCGCAGCTCCAGCTCCCGGCTCAGCCCGAACACCACCTGCCCCAGCCCGCCCGCCTGCGCCACCGGCGCGCACTCCGACGCCACCATCACCACGAACACGGCCATCTCCCGAAAATCCGCAGGAGCAAGTTGCGCGGTGCGGGGACTTCATCCCGGCCGCGGCACCGCCTCCGGCCCCGCCCCGCCGGCGTTATCTCGCTGTCCTCCTGGCCCGCTTCGCCAGCCCGCTCACCAGCCCCGGTCCGGCGACGGCCCAGCGGGCCTGCCGGACCGGGCCGGTCATACCCGCATACCCGCCCGTAACAGCGCACCGGGGAGATGATCAGCGTACCGCCATCAAGCGGGCTCGCCCGCCCCGGACACCGTGCCAGTAAACCGCCCGCCCGCCATCCGGCAAAGGACTTTGGTCCTTCGTCTGACGCAAGGGGTGTCAGGCGTCACCCAGCCCGCTCCGCCGTCGGCTGACCTGTCACGCGAGCGGGCTGACGCGCCTGCCCCGGCCCGGGAGCTGCGCGTCCGGGGCGCTGGTCACCGGGGCCGGGCCCGAGCGGGCCCGGCCCGGAACGAATAGCCGCGCCAGGCGGCTTGCCCGCAGATGCGATCGATGTCCGGCCCGGGCATCGCCGTACCGGGCGTTGCCCGCCCGCGCGCCTGCTTACCGGCGCCCCTTCTTGGCCGCGACAGCCTGGTCCACCGTTTGGTGGATGCCGAATACCTTGGTCAGCCCGGTGATCCGGAAGATCTTCAGGATCCGCTGCTGCGTGCAGACCAGGTCCAGCGAGCCGTCGTGCGCCCGCAGCCGGTTCAGGCACCCGACCAGCACGCCGAGGCCAGTGGAGTCAACGAACCCGACCTTCTCCAGGTTGACGACGAGCTGGTAGTTGCGCTTGCTGACCAGATCGATGAGCAGCTCACGCAGCCGCGGCGCGGTATAGATGTCGATCTCGCCCTCGACGTTGACGACCTCGATGCCGTCCTTGCTGTAGTGACCCAGCTTCAGATCCACAAGCCCTCCAGCCGCCATGCGCGGCGTCATCGGCGTCATCGCAACGTCCATCCGGGGCGGATGGGCCGACGTAGCCAGCGCCGGGGGCATGTCCCCTGACACATTCAACCACGCTCCGTTATCACTTTTATACGAAATCGTGCCTTCGGGAATCCCCCGGCGGGTGACATACTGAAAACCCCGGTCGGCGATCACGCCGGTCACCCAGGCCGGTCCGGCCCGGCCGCGGCGGCACGAACGTCGCCGCCGTGCTCATCGCCCGTGATGACCCGCCCGGGCACGGCCGCGGCAGGGAAGACGCAGGCTGACCGGCGGCCATGACCCGCCGCGGCTGCCAGGCTCAGTGCCCCTCGCTTTTCCCCCGGCCAGGAGCCGCGCGGGCGCGTTAGCTGTCCGGAGCCGGCCGCATGATCGTCCTGGCCGGCCGGGCCGGGCGTCACTGACAGCGAACAGGAACCAGCAGGTGATAAGGACCAGCCCATGACGCAGCCACAGATAATACCGGCAGGTGAGGACCAGCCCACCAGCGAAGCAGACCGGCCGCCCTGCGGGGGGGAGGTGGCGGCCCTAGCCCAGGAGGTCGCCGAGATCGGGGGGCGTCCAGCCGAAGCTCATGAAACCCTCGGCCGCTGTGCTGGCGACTTCACAGGGCTCGAAGGACAGGTAGCCGAGCTGGCCCGGCTCCTGGCTGAGGTCAGCCAGGGCCGGGAGGGCCAGCTCGACGAGAATGAGCGGCTCGACCGGCGGCTGAATGCCCTCGGCCAGGACGTTGAGATTGAGCGGCACGCTCTTGCCGACCTCGAAAACCACCTCGATGACCTCACCACGCAGCAACTTGACGAGAATGAGCGGCTTGACCGGCAGCTCGGCGCCCTCGGCCAGGACCTCGAGACGCAGCGGCATGCTCTCGCCGTACTCCAAACCCGCCTCGACGACCTCACCACGCTGGCACGTGAGCTGGCTGGGCGGGAAACGGCCGAGGCTGGCGACCAGGCCATCTGGTGGCCAGACCTGCCCGCAGGGCAGGAGCGCGCAGCGGCCCTGCGCCTGCTCCGGGCCTGGGTCGACGACGTGCTCCGAGGTCGTCACCCCGAGCTTGCCAGCGACAGTCTCCAGCCATGCTGGGACCGCCATGATGACGTGCTCGACGAACTGACCGCCCTTCGGGCGGCCTGGCATGCCGCCTACCGGGGCGCCGCGGCCCCGGCCACCGCGGCGATCGAGTGGCATGATCGCTGGCTGCCAGGCTGCCTGGCCCGGTGCAAGGCAGCCATCAAGACCCGGCCCTGCGACACCGACGGCCACCCATCCCCGCCCGGGACCGAGGCGTCCGACGACCCGGCTGCCGTCAAGGAGCCTGCCGAGCCCGGGCTTGGGCCGTGACCGTAAGCGCCAGAGCGCTACGGGGTGCGGGGAAGAACGCGGGGAACTGACGCCGTTCCTGCCCGGCCTGGCCGCGCGCATCACCGCGCAATGCACGCCCGGCGGACGACTGCCTGGTGCCTCCCCGGTGTTCAGGCGGCTAGCTCGCGCTCCAGCGGGGTGCGGAAGCGCGGGGTGATCCGGCCCGGCCCGAGCCACTCGCGGAGCCGCTGCGCCTCGGCCGCGATCGCGGCCGAGGCCTCGGCGCCGACGTCCTCGATCAGCCGGACCGCGATCTCGCCGTCCCGGCGCTGCGCCCAGCCGCCCACGATGCGGCCGTCCCACCAGGCCGTCGGGCCGATGTTCCCGGACCGGTCGAACAAGGCGGGCGCGTGCTCGCCCACGTACCAGGCGCGGTCACGCCAGCCCATCGGGGTGGGGTCGAGCGCGGGCAGCAGGGCCGGCCACGGCCCGGTCGCCGCGGGCTCCTCCTGGTCGGCGGCCAGCATGACGCCCGTCGCCCCGCCGAGGTCTACCTCGGTCACCTCGAGCTGGCCCAGCGCCTGCCTGACCTGCCCCGCGGTCCAGCCGGTCCACCACTGCAGGTCGGCGGGCGGAGCCGGGCCGAACGCCAGCAGCCAGCGGCGGGCCAGCTCGGTCCGCGCGGCGCCGGCCGGCAGCTCGCTGCGGTCGGCGGCGGACCAGGTGAACTGCGTCGAAGTCCAGCCGCCCCGCGGTCGGCCGCGCACGATGAGCCCCTCGGCCGACAGCAGCGTGAGCAGCCTGGAGGTGAGGTTGACCGCACCGCCGTAGGGATTGTCCTCGGCCGCCACGATCTGGGTGCGCAGCCGCGGCTCGTCCCGGGCCAGCTCCGCGCCGGTGGCCGGGCCGCGGGCCGCCAGCGCGCACACGGTGGCCTCGCCCACGTCCTTGAGCCAGGCCGCCGCGTCCGGGGCGACGCCCGCCCGCTGCACGACCTGGGTGAGCTGCCGGCGGAGCCGGGCCGCGATCTGGTCGGTGCAGGCGGCCTGGATCACCGGCACCAGGTCGGCGGGCACCACGAACACGGTGCGGCGCATGCCGAGCATCCGCACCAGCGCGCGTTCGGCGTACAGCGCGTGGTCCAGGGCCGCTATGCCGACACCATGGGTGCGGGCCCGGACGGAGAGGTAGACCGACGCCGGGTCGGTGCCGTGCAGCGCGATGACGCCCGTCGCCGCGCCGACGGCACTGCCGGCCCGCACCCCCAGGTGATGGCGGGCCACCAGCCGCTGCCTGCGTTCCGCCGTACTGAACGGCCGGACGCCGCTTCCCATGGCCATGACACTAGTACCGTCAGGTCGTGACCACTTTCCGCCAGCCGGGCATGGTGCTGACCGACCGGTTCTTCGGCGTCCCGCTCGATCACCAGCGGCCGGACGGCGAGCAGATCGAGGTGTTCGCCCGCGAGGTCGTCGCGGCCGGCAAGGCCGACGCCGACCTGCCCTGGCTGCTGTACCTGCAGGGCGGCCCGGGGTTCGGCGGGCCGCGCCCGGAAGGCCGGGAATCCTGGCTGAACCGGGCGCTCGACGACTACCGGGTGCTGCTGCTCGACCAGCGCGGCACCGGACGCTCGTCCCCCGCCAACCGCGCCAGCCTGGCCCGGCTCGGACCGCGGGCCCAGGCGGACTACCTGACGCATTTCCGCGCCGACAGCATCGTACTCGACGCCGAGCTGGTCAGGCGCGAGCTGACCGACGAGCCGTGGAGCGTGCTCGGCCAGAGCTTCGGCGGGATGTGCGCGGTCACCTACCTGTCGTTCGCGCCGCACGGCCTGCGGGAGGCGTTCATCACCGGCGGCCTGCCCGGGCTGGCCGTGACCGCCGACGACGTCTACCGGCGTACCTACCGCACCGTGGCCGCCAAGAACGCGGCGCACTACCGGCGGTACCCGGACGACGCCGGCCGGGCCAGGCGGGTGGCCGACTACCTGGATCCCCACGACGTGCGCCGGCCGGACGGCGCGCCGCTGTCCGTGGCGGCGTTCCAGTCGGCCGGCAGCATGCTCGGGTCCGGCGGCGGCAGCCACGCCCTGCACTACCTGCTCGAGAACGCGTTCGCCGGCGAGGATCTCGGCGACGCGTTCCGCTACGCCATGATGAACGAGCTCAGCTTCGCCGGCGCGCCGCTGTACGCGCTGCTGCACGAGGCGGCCTACGCCCAGGGAGCGGCGACCCGGTGGGCCGCGCAGCGGATAAGGGCGGAGTTCGGCGAGTTCGACCCGGGAGCAGTCCCGCTGTACTTCACCGGCGAGATGATCTACCCGTGGATGATCGAGAGTGACCCGGTGCTGCGCCCGCTGTGGCCTGCCGCCGGCATCCTGGCCGAACGCGATGACTGGCCGCCCCTGTACGACCCGGCGCGGCTGGCGGCAAACGAGGTGCCGGTGGCCGCCGCCGTCTACTACGACGACATGTACGTGGACCGCGAGCTCTCCATGCAGACCGCCCGCGCCATCAGCGGCCTGCGGACGTGGGTGACCAGCGAGTACGAGCACGACGGGCTGCGGGTCAGCGACGGGGCCGTGCTCGACAGGCTGATCGGCATGGCCCGCGGCAGCATCTGACCGTTTTTCCGTTGCCACCTCCGGATTCTCGCGGCTGACCGCCGGCCGCTGGTCTTCGGCCCGATCGTAGCCGCGGACCCAGCGCCGGGCGGAGCGCGGCCCGCGTGCTTGGATTGAGCCTGAACTGACCGACGCCAGCGGAGGTAGTGCTCGGCCCGATCATCATCGGGCCCGACAGCCAGATAGGCGCGAACGCCGTCGTGGTCAAGCCCGTGCCGCCAGGGTCGGTGGTCGTCCGCGTTCCCGGTCAGGTCATCGCCCGCAGCCGCCCCCGCCCGCCCGGCGCGCCTGCGGGATCTGGCGACACCATGCTGCCCGACCTCGTCGGCACCAGCCTGCAGTCCCTGCTCATCCGGGTCGACCGCCTGGAGACCATGGCCGACGGTCACGGCGCCGGCCCGGTCATCCGGCCGCCCGACGCCGGGATATGGCACGGCGCGGACTTCTCCATCTGACAGGGGCTCCTCCATCTGACGCCGGTCCCGGCCGCAGGGTCTGACGCCGGTCCCGGCCGAAGGGGTGGGTAGATCCCGGCTTGGGCGCCTTCAGTCGGCGACCACGACCACGTGCTTGCCGGTGAACGGCTGTCACGAGGCTGGTCACGAGGCTGGTCACGAGGCTGGTCACGAGGCTGGTCACGAGGCTGGTCACGGTGGCTGGTCACGAGGCTGGTCACGGTGGCGGCCGCCGGACGATCGCGCGCGGAAGTGCCGCACCCTCGCTCGCCCCCGCGGGAATACCCCGGCGACGGCGGCGGTTGCCGCGGGCATGACGGGACAGCCGCAGGAAGACGTGCAGTTCTGGTTCGATCCGCTGTGCCCCTGGGCCTGGATCACCTCCCGCTGGATCGTGGAGGTGGAGAAGGTCAGGCCGGTGCGCGCCGACTGGCGGATCATGTCGCTGGCCTACCTGAACCTGGTCCAGCACGAGGGTAAGGGCCTGACCGAGGAGTACCTGGAACGGATGAGCCGGGCGTGGGGGCCGATCCGGGTCGTCGCCGCCGCGGCCCAGCACAGCGGACCCGGCGTCCTCGGCCCGCTGTACACCGCCATCGGCACGCGGTTCCACGTCCACGGGCGCCGCGAGGACCCGGCGGTGATCCCCGAGGCCCTGGCCGAGGTCGGACTGCCCGAGTCGCTGGCCAGCGCCGCCGACAGCACCGAACTCGACCAGGTGATCAAGGACTCCCACAACGAGGCGTTCGACGATGTCGGCCTGGACGTGGGCACCCCGGTCATCCGCATCCGCGGCAACGCCATATTCGGCCCGGTGGTCACGCCCGTGCCTCGCGGCGAGGCAGCCGGCCGGCTGTGGGACGGCGTGGCGCTGGTGACCGGGACGGACGGCTTCTTCGAGCTCAAGCGGAGCCGGGACCGCAAGCCCTCCTTCGACTAGGCCGTGTCCTGGGCCGCGCGGCCGGAGGCACCCGGCCGGGCACCTCCGGCCCCGCGTGGCGCAGGATTCCCGCCGGCCGCGATCATCGCGGATGATCTGGCTCCGCCGGGGAGCCCAGGCCCCCTGGGTGGCGGCGGCGGGCCCGGCGCAGCTCACCTTGGGATTCGTGCTGGCAGCGGCCAGCCGAGCACGCACGACCACCCGTTCCGTATACGGAAGATCATGTGTTACGTATTGGCTCACATACGAAAGCCGTGACACGAGGTGGTGTGATGTCGGATCGACCGTATGAGCTCGTCTGGACTTCTGAGGGCATGGTGGCGCAGGTGCGGCTGCGGGGACCGTCGGTGCTGAGGTGGCCGATGCTGAACCGGGGCACCGCGTTCACCCCGGCCGAGCGGGCGGCGCTGGGGCTGACCGGGCTGCTGCCCGACGGCGTGTCCACCATCGAGAGCCAGGCGCGGCGGGTCTACGCGCAGTTCCTGCGCCAGCCCGACGACCTGGCCAAGAACCTGTTCCTCGGCCACGTCCGGGACCGCAACGAGGTGCTGTTCTACCGGCTGCTCACCGAGCACATCGAGGAGATGCTGCCGATCGTGTACACCCCGACGGTGGGCACCGCGATCGAGCGGTACAGCCTGGAGTACGGCCGGCCGCGCGGGCTGTACCTGTCGGTGGACCATCCCGACCAGATCGAGACCGCGTTCCGTGACTACGGTCTCGGGCCCGATGACGTCGACCTGATCGTGGCCACCGATTCGGAGGGCATCCTGGGCATCGGCGACTGGGGCGTGGGCGGCATCGCGATCGCGATCGGGAAGCTGGCCGTGTACACCGCCGCGGCCGGCCTGCATCCCCGCCGGGTCATCCCGGTCGTGCTCGACGCCGGGACCGACAACCAGACCCTGCTGGCCGAGGACGTGTACGTCGGCGCCCGGCATCCGCGGGTCCGGGGCGAACGGTATGACCAGTTCATCGACGCCTACGTCGACGCCGCCAGCAAGATGTTCCCGAACGCGATGCTGCACTGGGAGGACTTCGGCGCCGCCAACGCCCACCGCATCCTGGTGAAGTACGCCGGCACGCACTGCACCTTCAACGACGACATCCAGGGCACCGCCGCCGTGGTGCTGGCCGCCGCGCTGTGCGCGATCCGGGCCGCGGGCACGGCCATGCGCGACCAGACGGTGGTCATCCACGGCGCGGGCACCGCCGGGGCCGGCATCGCCGACGCGCTGCGCCAGGTGATGATCGACGAGGGGCTGAGCCCGGACGAGGCCACCGCGCGGTTCTATGCGCTGGGCAGCAAGGGGCTGCTGACCACGGATTATCCCGGGACGCTGCGGGACTTCCAGGTCCGGTACGCGCGGACGGCCGGCGAGGTGGCCGGCTGGCGGCACGACGCCGGTGGCCGGATCGGCCTGGCCGAGGTGGTGACGCACACCCGGCCCACCATGCTGATAGGCACCTCGACCCAGCCCGGGGCGTTCTCCGAGCCGATCGTCACCGAGATGGCGGCTCATACCGGACGGCCCATCATCATGCCCCTGTCCAACCCGACCTCGCACTCCGAGGCCCAGGCCGCCGACCTGATCGCGTGGACCGGCGGGCGGGCGCTCATCGCGACCGGCAGCCCGTTCCCGCCGGTGAGTGGCGGCGGCGTGCGGTATGAGGTCGCCCAGGCCAACAACGCGCTGATCTTCCCCGGCCTCGGGCTCGGCGTCACCGTCAGCCGGGCCCGCCGGGTCAGCGACGGCATGCTGGCCGCGGCGGCTGACGCGCTGGCCGGGATGTCCGATGCCGCCGCCCCGGGTGCCGCCGTGCTGCCCGCGGTGAACCGCCTGCGCGAGGTGTCCGCGACGGTGGCCGAGGCCGTGGCCCGGGCCGCCCGGGCCGAGGGGCTGTCCGACCTGCCGCTCGACGGCCTGCCCGAGCGGGTACGCCAGGCCATGTGGGAGCCGGTCTATCCCAAGGTGGAGGCCATCTGACCGGCCCTAGCCGGGGGCGGTACCCCTCGGGATCAGCCGGGGGCCTCACGACGGTCTCCTGGACCGTCTCCCCGGCCAGCCCGTCATCGCCGCGGCGATCAGGTCGTTTCACCACGGCCAGGACTGACGGCACGTCCGCCGGCAGCGGCAACCGGCCCGGGAGAACGGGCCGACCGCCGCTGTGCGGTATTGGTTTGTGCGGTATTGGTTATTGCAGGGCCTGGCCGGGATAAAGAACCGGGCCGACGCCGGGCACCGCCTGGCTGGCGGCGAGACGCGACAGCGAATCCCAGGCCTGCTGCGCGTTCTGCCCGGTCTTGGACATCTGGGCGGCGATCAGCCCGGCCACCAGTGGCGTACTGAACGATGTCCCGCTCCACTGAGCCATCCCGTGGAAGTGCCGGCGCTGCCCCACATCGGGAGGCTCGGTGCACACGTAGGTTCCCTCGGCGTAGGCGTTGACCAGATCCTCGCCCGGCGCGTACAGGTCCACCCACCGGCCGTAGTTGCTGAAGCCCGCGCGGTCCCGCCAGTTCGCGGCCAGGGCGCCCACGGCGATCACCCCCGGGTGGGCGGCCGGCCACCGCGGGCGGGACGACCCCTCGTTGCCCGCCGGGGCCAGCACGACCAGGCCTTTGATGCCGCGGATGCGCCTGTCGTACAGTTCGTCGAACGTGTGCAGCGACTGATCGCGGTGGGTGGCCGAGGTGAAGGTGAACACGAGGATATCCGGGTCCCGGTCGAGGGCGTCCTCCAGGCTGGACGCCACCCGGGTCTCGTAGTCGGCGCCCATGTTGTCGAATGCCCGCTCCACGAAGACCGACGCCTTCGGGGCCACGCAACGCAGGACGCCGGCGCCGAACGTTCCGTGGCCGGCGTACGTGGCGAGCACTCTCTCCCCGGAACTGTCGGTCGTATACGGATCCTCGGCCACTCCCCGCACCCCGGTCAGCCAGGAGTGACGGGCAGCGGCGCCCGGTGCCAGCCCCGTATCCACGACGCTGACGGACACGCCGTACCCGTCGTCTCCGGCCGCGGGAGCACGAGGGCCGCCGTCCGCGTTCAGGCCGCGAGGCGGAATGGGATCCGCGTTACCCGCTACCTCGACCGGCTCGGTCGCCGGGCAGATAGTGGGGCACAGGTATACCTGGTGCTCCGGCTTGGCCACTCCAGGGCCGAGCTCAGCGTCGAGGCGGCCGACAAGCTCTGGTACCAGCGTCGGGACCGGCGGCACCGTCATGCGGACAAGCCTGCTCCGCCGGCCGGCCGGCTCGCGTCCGATATTCCGCGCCTCGCCTTCCGGGACGTCCCCGTATCCCACATCGTCAAATATCCGCCCGAGAGCGTCGACTACGCGATCGGCGTCCTGCTCGAGGGCGAGGATCGTGTACGCGCGGTACAGGTACTCGAAGTCGTCGATCTCATTCCACCGATCCGTCTGGGGATGCGCCGCGGTTTCTCCATGGTTGTCCAGGACCAGCCGTGCCTGAGCCTGCATACGGTCATCTACCGGCATGTGCCCCCTCCTCTGCTCAGATATATGGTCTCGACGGAACGCTAAAGCAGTAAATACGATTTATAAGTGCCGTCCGTTTCTGATGCCGTCCCGGCCTGGGAGCCAGACAAGCTGCAGGCCCTGGCCCTGTCTCGGCCGTCGGAGGCCCTCGCCGCCGCTCGTGAGGTCCTGGCCCGGCACCCGTCGGCGGCGCAGGCCGCCGTCGCGCACCAGGCCGCCGGGGTGGTTTTCCGGGATTTCGGTGATATCGGTCAGGCGATCGAGGAGTTCAAGAACGCACGTCGGTTCGCGCGCAAGGCCGGGGATCTTGACCGGGAAGCCGATATCTCGGCCAGCCTGGCCGCCGCCTTGGTGCTGGCCGGGCAGTCGCGGCGCGGGCTGTCTGTCCTGGATGCCTTGGTGGAACGCAGCCATGGCATTCCGGCCGGCCGCATCCTGATCCGCCGCGCCGCTGTCTTCTACATCCTGGGCCGTAACGCCGAAGCCCTGCGGGACGCCCAGGCCGCCGTCGAGTTGCTCACGGACGCAGGCGATCTGGCCTGGGAAGCGCGTGCCATGCAGTGGCGGGCAGCGGTGTACCTCGCCCTGGGCGATATCCAGCGGGCCGACCGGGACTATGCCCGGGCCGAGGCGCTGTGGGTGGGATGCTCTTCGCAACTGGACTACGCGACAGCGTGCCACGAACGCGGGCTGGCCGCCCACACCCGCGGCGACCTGCCTGCAGCGCTCGCCCACCTCAATCATGCCCAGACGCTGCTCGACCAGCTCGGGGTCTTTCACGCCGAGTTCTTCGTCAACAAGTGCACGGTGCTGCTGGCAGCAGGCCTGGGGCGCGACGCTCTGGCCGAGGCCAACGCGGCGGTGGCCAGGATCGAGCGGGATCACGGCTCGGCCACCAGGCGGGCCGAGCTGCTGTACTCCTCCGCCCTGGCCGCCAGCGCCACCGGTGACCTGAGCCTGGCGCAGGAGCGCAGCGCGGAGGCCATGCGGCTGTTCCGCCGCCAGCAGCGCCCGTGGTGGGCGGCGCGGGCCGACCTCGTCTTGCTGCTGTGCCGGTTCGCGGAGGCCCAGGACCGTTCGGCCGCGCTGCTGCAGGCGGCCCGGCGGATGACCGCCCGGCTGGACGAGCTGGACCCGGCGCGGGCCGTCAACGCCCACCTGCTCACCGGCCGGATCGCGCTGGCCCGGGGCCGACGCGAGGAGGCGGGCCGCCATCTGCAAGCCGCCGCCAGCGCCCGGCACCGCGGCCCGCCGCGCATCCGCAGCACCGGCTGGCTGGCCCAGGCGACCTGGTGCGAGGCGGAGGAACGGTGGCGGGGCATGCTGGCCGCGTGCGATCGTGGCCTGGCCATGCTGGACCTGCATCTGCGCACACTCGGCGCCACCGAGCTGCGCACCCTGGCCACCGCCGACGGCGCGCGACTGGCGCGAATGGCGTTGCGGCACGCGGTGCGCCGGAAAAACGCCCGGCTGTTCCTGGAGTGGAGCGAGCGCTGGCGCGGCACCGCACTGCGGGTCAGCCCGGTGCGCCCGCCGGCCGACAGCGAGCTGGCGGCGGATCTCGCTGCCCTGCGCAACCTCGTCGGCCGGATGGACAGCGCCCGCGACAGCCGGGGCGCGACGTCGGTGCTGGAGCGGGAACGCCGCCGGCTCGAGGCCGCCGTGCGCCAGCGCTTCCTGCAGACCCCGGCGGGGACGGTAGGCGAGGCCGAATCCTTCCGCCCGGGCGACCTGATCGACCAGCTCGGTGACACCGACCTGGTCGAGCTCACCGAGGTCGACGGCCAGCGGTACGCCGTCGTGGTTACCGGCCGGCGGCTGCGCCTGGTGCACGTCGGGTCGTCCGAGGCCGCATCCAACGCGCTGGCCCATGCGCTGTTCGCGCTGCGCCGCGAGGGCGCCGGCCGCGGCAGTTACCGGCTCGACCTGACCGAGATCGGCCGTCGGCTCGAGGTGACCATGCTCGGCGATTCGCTGCGGCTGCTGCGCGGCGGTCCCGTGGTCATGGTGCCGACCGGGAAGCTGCACGCGATCCCCTGGGGCATGATGCCATCCCTGCGGGACCGGCCGTTGGCGGTCACGCCGTCGGCGTCGGCGTGGCTGCGGGCACGCCGCGCCCCCCGCCCCGAGGACGACCGGGTCGTCCTGGTCGGCGGACCGAGGCTGCTCACCGGCGACGCGGAGGTCCGGCACCTCGTCACGCGGTACCCGGACGCCGTCGTGCTGGCCGACGGTGACGCCACGGCCGATCAGGTGATGGCCGCCATGGACGGCGCGTGGCTGGTGCACATGGCGGCGCACGGCACCTTCCGCGGCGACAGCCCGCTGTTCTCCGCGATCGAGCTCGACGACGGCCCGCTGACGGTGTACGACCTGGAACGGCTCAAGCAGGCCCCGTACCGCGTCGTGCTGTCCAGCTGCAGCTCGGGGCTCGGCGTGGCGGTCGGCGCCGATGAGTTGCTCGGGCTGGTGAGCGCGCTGATCTCGCTGGGTTCGGCCGGGGTGGTGGCCAGCGTGGTCCCGGTCAACGACCCCGCCACCGTCCCGCTCATGACCGCCCTGCATGATCACCTGCGGGCCGGGGCCGATCTTCCCGAGGCCCTCACCCTGGCCCGGCAGGCCGTCGATGACGATGCCGTCGGCCGCGCGACGGCGTATTCCTTCATCGCGCTCGGCACCTGAGGGGTTCATAGGCACACCCAGTCGGTGACCAGCCGCCCGGTCGGGGTCTCGCAGCGCAGCCGGACCTGGCCGCGCGGCATGCCCGCGAAGTCGAAGAAGCCGATGTCGTCGGCTTCGACCCGGAACACGGGCCCGTCGGGCGTCTCCACCACGATCTGCCCGGGCCCGGGCGGGACGATCTGGCCGACCACATGATCGGCCATCACCTCGAGTTCCACCGAAAGCGGCGTCGTCGTGAAGATCAGGACACGCGGCTGGGCGGGCTCGGACCGCCACGCCCCGGCGGGTTCCAGGGACGAGTCGAAGCTCAGCCAGGCCAGGTCCTGGCCGATGAAGCGCCATGCTAGGCCGTCATCGGTGATCTCCCGCCAGGCATGCTCGTCCCCGGCCGTGCCTGCCAGCGTACTGAGCGGACAATCGCCGACGGTCATATCGGCTCCTTGCCTCGGGCGGTGATAACGGGCCGTTCCTGGTCACAACAACATCGTTATCCGGAGGAGCACCTGGCGCCTCTTGATACACCCAAGGCCGGAAAAATATCGCCGAGAATATCCGCCCGGCGAGACCGGCCGAACCCTCAGCGCGAGCCGGCGCGGGTGAACACCTGGCGGCGCAGCTGGCCGCGGGACGCCTCGCGGAAGCCGTGCGCGGACAGCCAGGTGCTGATCCACGCGCCGTCGGGATGGGTATCCGGCACCACGTTGTAGATGTAGTTCAGGCCGCGAGCGGCAGCCTCGTCCTCCAGGTGCTCCAGGATGAAGGCACCCACGCCCCGGCCGCGCCGGCCGGGCGCGACGACGAAGGTGATGCGCGCGTCGCCCCATTCGGTGTCGAGCCAGCCGTAGCCGGCGACCTCGCCGCCGTCGGTCACCCGCCACCATTCGTTGGCCACCGGCTCACCGGGCCCGGGCGCGGGCAGCCCCACCGCGGCCAGCTCGGCCGGGCCGAAGATCCGCTGCTTGTCCGCGTCCCAGCGGGGCGAGTTCTCCTTGGTCCAGGTGAGCGTCATGAGTGTCCTCTCACGTCAGTGCGTGCTGCGGCCCACGAGGCCCGCAGCAGGCCGGCGAAGAACGTAGGCCCGCGAGAACAGGGTGGCGGCGTAGCACCCGGCCCGTTCGGCCATGATCTGAGGTCGCAGCGGGCTCGGCTCGCCTGCGACGGGCGCGCTCACGCGAGGTGGACGTAGTCGTAGTCGAACGGCTGGCCGTTGATGCCGTTCCTGGGCGGGGCGATCCAGGCCGCGATCTTGCCCCGGTCATACACCGGCCGCATCAGCGACCGCACGTAGGTCTTGTCCACCTCGGTCGGCAGGAACTCGCCCTGGCGGCGCTGCCATTCTCCGGCGGAGAGCTTCTCGCCGTCCGGCGTCGCCTCGATCCCGGCGAACGCGCCGACCTTGCGGTTGAACGCGACGTGCGGCAGCGTCAGCCGCTGCTTCACGCCGCCCTCCTCCAGGATGCGGTTCCACCGCTTGACGCCTCCCTGGCAGTCCGAGATGTACTCCCGGCGCAGGTCGGTGTTGAGCCCGGTCAGTGCCAGGACCTCGGTCTGCCCGATGGCCAGCTCGCCGCCGGCGTTCTCGGTCAGCGCGTCGACCATGATGGCGTCGCTGGTGAGCTTGTGGTCGTCCTTGCGCCGGTCCTCCAGCCAGCGGCCCTTGAGCCCGGCGGTGTAATAGTTCGCCACGTTCGTCGAGGTCTCGCCGCCGAACAGGTCCAGCGACACCGAGTAGTGGAAGTTCAGGTACTTCTGGACCACCGGCAGCGGGATCGCGCCCAGGCCGGCCACGTCGTCGGTGTCATGCTCGCGCATCACCTCGACGGTGCGCTGCACCACCCGGTCGACGCCGGTGGTGCCCACCATCATGTGGTGCGCCTCCTCCTTGAGCATGAACTCGCAGGTCCGGCTCAGCGGGTCGAAGGCGCTTTCCTTCAGCGTGCCGAGCTGGTACTTGCCGTCCCGGTCGGTGAAGTAGGTGAACATGTAGAACGACAGCCAGTCCGGGGTCTCCTCGTTGAACGCGCCCAGGATGCGCGGCGAATCCAGGCTGCCCGAGTTGCGGTGCAGCAGCTCCTCGGCCTCCTCCCGGCCCTCCCGGCCGAAGTAGGCGTGCAGCAGGTAGACCATCGCCCACAGGTGCCGTCCCTCCTCGACGTTCACCTGGAACAGGTTGCGCAGGTCGTACAGGCTCGGCGCGGTGGCACCCAGGTTGCGCTGCTGCTCCACCGAGGCCGGCTCGGTGTCGCCCTGGATCACGATCAGCCGCTGCAGTTCGGCCCGGTACTCCCCGGGTACCTTGTCCCAGACCGGCTCGCCCTCGTGCTCGCCGAACCCGACCTTGCGGCCCGGGTCCCGCTCGGCCAGGAAGATCCCCCAGCGGTACTCCGGCATGGCCACGTGCCCGAACTGCGCCCACCCCTCGCGGCCGACGTTGACCGCGGTGCGCAGGTAGACGTCCTGGGTCGGCAGCGTCGGGCCCATCGTCTGCCACCAGTGCAGGAAGTTCGGCTGCCAGGATTCGAGGGCCCGCTGCAGCCGGCGGTCCTCGTGCAGGCTGACGTTGTTCGGGATCTTCTCGTGATAGTCGGCGGTAGTGGTCACTGTGCTCAGACTCGCTTCCGGTCGAAGACGGCGCGCTGCCCGGTGCCGAACCGGCGCAGCGCGCCGTCAGGTCCCGACGCGTTGGGCCGGTTGAATATCCAGTTCTGCCAGGCGGTCAGCCGGCCGAAGATCTTGGTTTCCATGGTCTCCGGGCCGGCGAACCGGTAGTTGGCCTCCAGGCCGGTGAGGGCGTCGGGGCTGAAGCTGGCCCGCTCCTCGGTCGCGATCCGGAGCTCGTCGTCCCAGTCGATGTCGTCCGGCGCGAAGGTGACCAGGCCCAGGCCGGCGGCGTCCTCGGCCGCCAGCGGCTCGCCCTTCCGCTTGGCCGCCGCCTCGTAGCCTGCCTCGTCGCCCCAGAACCGGGCCTGCAGGCGGGTCAGCCCGTTGCTCATCGTCAGCGGCCCGAGGTTGATCTCCCCCACGGTGATGGCGGCCGGCTCGGCGTCCGGATCGATGTCTTCGAACACCCCGGCCAGCTGGAACGAACGGTCGGCGGCCAGGGCCAGCTCGAGCAGCGACCCGGCGAAGCAGCTGCCCGGCTCGATCACCGCGATCAGGCTGCGGCTGGTCACGTCCAGGCGGCGCAGCGTGCGCTTGAGGTAATGCAGGATCTCATTGGCGAACCAGTCGGCGGCGCCGGCGCCGGCGCTTGCCAGCAGCAGTTCGTCGTAGCCCAGCACCAGGGCCGGGTCGCCCACGGTGCGGAACACCCAGGTGCCGAGCCCGGGCTCGTTGGTGCGCAGGTCCAGGATCAGGTCGTCGAGCTCGCGGGTCACCGCCAGCGGCCAGAACTCCGCGCTGCGGGCCTGGGCGATGCCGGCGGGCGGATCGTTTGGCGGGCCTTTTACCGAGATGTCGACCTTGCCGGTGTCGCGGTCGAGCGCGGCCTCGACATGGTGGTACCCGATCGCGTCGTCGTCGCGGGTCTTGGCCAGCGGGGTCAGGGCGACGCCTGCGGCGTTCTGCGGCCGGCCGGAGCGCGCGGCCAGCTCGGCGGCCCGCGCGGCGACGGTCTCGTCCCACCGGGGCCGCGGCACGGCCTCGTCGACCAGGCGCCACTGGACCGCCTTCTTGCCCCCGACGCCCTCCGCCTTGGTGGAGAAGTAGTCGGCCAGGTCCCGCCGCACGTGCCGCTTGTCCGACACCCGGGTCAGCCCGCCGGTGCCCGGCAGCACGCCGAGCAGCGGCACCTCGGGCAGCGACACCGCGGACGAGCGGTCGTCGATCAGCATGATGTGCTCGCAGGCCAGCGCCAGCTCGTAGCCGCCGCCCGAGGCCGTGCCGTTGACTGCGGCCAGGTAGGTCTGCCCGGAGCTGGCGGTGGCGTCCTCGATGCCGTTCCTGGTCTCGTTGGTGAACTTGCAGAAGTTCACCTTCCAGCCGTGCGGCGAGGCGGCCAGCATGCGGATGTTCGCGCCGGCGCAGAAGACCTTCGGCTTGCCGCTGGTAATCACCACCGTGCGCACCTCGGGATGCTCGAAGCGCAGCCGCTGTACCGCGTCGTACAGCTCGATGTCCACGCCGAGGTCGTAGGAGTTGAGCTTCAGCTCGTAGCCTGGCACCAGGCCGCCCTGCTCGTCCACGTCCATGGTGAGCGTCGCCACCGGCCCGTCACAGGTCACCCGCCAGTGCCTGTAGTGCCGGGGACTGACCCGGAACTCGACGCGCTCTTCGGTCATAGCGGCCTTCCTCCCTGTCGTTGCTCCATACTCTACAAAACTTGAGTAATACGTCAAGACTTCGTAGTATTTTGTCCACCGGTTACCTGCGGCCGGACCGGTCACCTGCGACGGGAGGAGAGCATGACCGAGGGCCCGACCCTAGGGCGGCGTCACGCTGCCGGCACCGACAGCGCCCGCGGCGTGCTGTTCACCGTGCTCGGCGAGCTGGTCCTGCCCACCGGCGGCGAGGCCTGGACCTCGGCGTTCATCGACGTGTTCGGCCGGCTCGGCGTCGAGGAGAAGGCGGCCAGGCAGGCCCTGATGCGCACCGCGGCCGGCGGCTGGCTGAGCTCGGAGCGGGTCGGCCGCCGCACGGTCTGGCGCCTGACGCCGGCCGCGGAGCGGCTGCTGCGGGACGGCACCGAGCGCATCTTCGGCTTCACCGCGGTCGCCGCGGACTGGGACGGCCGGTGGACGATCGTGATCGCCCGCGCCCCGGAAACCGAACGGGCCGCCCGGCACCTGCTGCGGACGCGGCTGCGCTGGGCCGGGTTCGGCAACGTCATGCCCGGCGTGTGGCTGAGCCCGCGCCGTGACCGCGGCGGCGAGGTCCGGCAGATCCTGGCCGAGGCCCGGCTGCCGGACGGCTACCTGTTCACGGCCGAGTACGAGGGCGGCAGCTCGCTGGCCGCGATGGTCGGCCACGCCTGGGACCTGGACCAGCTGGCCCGCGAGTACGACGAGTTCATCGCGGCATTCGGCGGGGCGGGCAGCACCGATCCGCTCGTCCGGGTCATCGACCTGGTTCACGCCTGGCGCCGGTTCCCGTGGGCCGACCCGGGCCTGCCGGCCCAGTTCCTGCCCGCACCGTGGTCCGGCAGCGCGGCCGCCGGGCTGTTCGCCCGGCGGCACGCGGAGTGGGCCGGCGAGGCGCTCGCCGAGTGGAAGCGCCTGCTGATCTAGAGGCTGCTGCCGCTAGAGGCCGTTGCGCAGCGCGGTCACCCGCTGGGCGGCGACGGTGAAGCCGGCCGGATCCAGCTCCCCGCCGTCCAGCGCGCCGGCCAGGGCCGTGACTACCGCCTGGCCCTCGCCCGGGTCCTGGGCGGAGCACAGCAGCAGGTCCATCCCGGCCTGCGCGGCGAGCACGGCGCGCGGACCGTAGCCGCCGAACGCGGTCAGCGCGCCGGCCTCGATGGCGTCGGTGACGGTCACGCCCTGGTAGCCGAGCCGGCCGCGGAGCTCGCCCTGGATCACCGCCGGTGACAGCCCGGCCGGGCTGGCCTGGTCCAGCGCCGGGTAGACGGCCCACGAGGCCATGATGAGCTTGACCCCGGCGGCGATGGCGGCGGGGTAGGGCACCTCGTCCCTGGACCGCAGGCCGGACAGCGGCACGTTCAGCGTGACCGGGCCGGTGTCGGTGTCCTGCGACGTCGTGGCCGAACCAAGCCCGGGAAAGTGCTTGGCCGTGGCGGCCACGCCGGCCTGCTGCTGGGCGGTGACGAACGCCTGCCCGCAGTCGGCCACCACCGAGGCGTTGCTGCCGTATGAGCGCTGGTACTGGTCGATGAAGTTGCCCGGCTCGTAGTACACGTCGAGCACCGGCGCCAGGTTGACGTTCATGCCCACGCCGGTCAGGTTCTGCGCCGCCCCGGTGCCCGCCGCACTGGCCGCCGCGGCCGGGCCGGCGGACTCCCCGATCTGCTTCTCCGACATCACCGGCGCGCCGGGCAGCCGCCGGACCTCGCCGCCCTCCTGGTCCGTCATCAGCAGCAGCGGCGCGGACACCGGGCTTCGCCGCTGTGCCTGGACCAGCTGCCGGATCACCGACGCGATCTGGGTGTCGCCGGAGATGTTCCCGCCGAAGAAGATCACCCCGGCGGCCTGGCCCGCGCTGATCTGCTGCAGCAGGGCCGACGGCACCGTCAGCCCGGGATAGGAGAAGATCACCCGCTGGCCGGCCAGCTGCGCCGACGTCAGCGCCGCTGGAGCCCGGACCGGCGCTAGCTGAGCCCGCCCGGCCTGCGCCTGCCCCGTCCGGGCCCAGGCACCTGCCAGCGGCGCCGCCACCCCGAGCGCCGCCATCGCCCTGAGCGCGCGGCGCCGGTCCATCCCGCTGTCCATGGCTCCCTCCTCCGCTGCATCCTGCCCGGCCGTGCCTTCCTTCAGTCTCCGGCTGCCACCCGGCCGAGCCGCCTGTCATGCGGACAATCAAGGTCATTATCCCGGACGGGCCTGGTTCCCGCCCTGGTTCCGCTATCTGCCGTGGCTGAGAGCCTGCTCCGAACTCGGTGTCCTGTCCCGTTAAGGTTGAGGCAGCCGCGCTGACGTGAGCGATGCCGGCGCGCCGGCCAGGACCGCCCCTGGCGGCCACAGCGGCGGAGGCGGTCCCGGTCAGGGTGACGGGAAGCGTCGCGGCACGGCCCTCGTCAGAGCTGAGCTAGATTGATGCGGCGACAACGCGGCGAGGTGCGGCATCGTGAGCCGATGGCAGAACCGGAGAGCGACGTGAGTGCACAGGCCAGGACGAGCGCCTACGCCCTGCTGACCGACGGGACCACGATCGAGATCCGGCCCGCGCGGCCTGACGATTTCGATGCGGTGCGGGACATGCACGCCCAGATGTCCCCGCAGAACCTGTACCGGCGCTTCTTCGGCACGGGCCAGCTCGTGGCCGAGCGGGAAGCGCGCCGGGTATGCCGCGAGCCCGGGCCGGACCGCGCTGCGCTGCTGACGGTGCTGGCGGGCCAGGTGGTCGGCTGCGGCAGCTACCAGCTGGTGGCCGGCGGCTCGCGGTCAGCGGAGATCGCCCTGGCGGTCGCCGATAACATGCACAGTCGCGGTATCGGCACGCTGCTGCTTGAGCACCTGGTCTCGCTGGCCCGCAGCCGGGGAGTCCGCGCCTTCGAGGCGGAGACGCTCGGTGACAACGCACCCATGCTGCAGGTGTTCGCCGACGCCGGGCTGCGGGCGCATCGCGCCCTGGCGGACGGTGTATACGAAATCAGCTTCCCGCTGCCAACCAGCGAAGACGACGCCGGCCTCGACACCTACCGTGACGCGGTCGCCGAACGGGAGCGGTCGGCCGGCGTAGCGAGCCTGCAGCATGTGCTGCGCCCCGCCTCGGTCGCGGTCATCGGCGCAAGCCGGCGCCCCATGTCGGTCGGGCGGGTCATCCTGCAGAACATCATCACCGGCGGCTTCCGGGGCGCGGTCTACGCCGTCAACCCGGGCGCCGCCGAGCTGGAGGGCATCGCCTGCGTGCCATCGGCGGCGGCGCTGCCCGAGCCGGCCGACCTGGCGGTCATCGCCGCGCCGCCGGCTGCCGTCGTCGCGATCGCCGAAGACTGCGGACGGCGAGGGGTCAAGGCCCTGGTGGTGATCACCTCGGGCTTGGACGGCGCGGCCCGGAGCGAGCTGCTGGGCATCTGCCGCCGCCACGGCATGCGGCTGGTCGGGCCGACGAGCTTTGGGGTGGCCGACACGGCCACGCATCTGGACGCGACGTTCGCGGTCCACCATCCCGGGCCGGGAAAGGCCGGCCTGGCGCTGCAGTCCGGCGGCGTCGGCATCGTCCTGCTCGAGCACTTGTCCCGGCTGGGCGTCGGGATCTCCTCCTTCGTCTCCCTCGGCGACAAGGACGACGTGTCCGGTAACGACATGCTGCTGTGGTGGAAGTCCGACGAGGCGACGAAGCTGGCGGTGCTGTACCTGGATTCATTCGGGAACCCGCGCAAGTTCGCCCGGACGGCCCGGGCCGTCGGGCGCGCCATGCCGGTCCTGACCGTGAACGTGGGCCGGTCCGCGGCCGGGCGGCGCCTGGCCAGGGCCCGCGCCGAGGCGGCCACCCCGCAGTTCACCAGGCGGGCCCTGTTCGAGCAGGCTGGCCTGATCGCCACGGCCAACCTGGGCGAACTGCTCGACACGGCGGCGATGCTGGCAACGCAGCCGGTGCCCGCCGGAAGCAGGGTCGGCGTGGTGGCCAACACCCGCGGCGGCGGCATGCTCGCCGCCGACGCGTGCGGCGACGCAGGCCTGCAGGTCGCCATCCTGGCCGGGGACACCCAGCGAGCGCTCCGCCACCTGCTGCCGTCCGTGGCCGCGGTGGCCGGGCCGGTCGATACGACGGCGGGGGTCACGCCCGGACTGTTCCGCCGGTGCCTGGAGCTGGTGGCCGCCGATCCGGGCGTGGACGCCGTCCTGGCCACCACGGCCACGACCGCGACCAGCGATCTGGTTTCCGAGGTGCGCGCCGCGCGGCTGCCGGTACCCGTTGCCGTCTCGGTGATGGACCAGATTGAAGCGGTCCGGCTGCTGCCGGGCCCGGATGAGAACTCCCCCGCCGTCCCCGCCTACGCCTATCCCGAGTCCGCGGCCCGCGCCCTCGGTCACGCCGCACGCTACGGCATCTGGCGGGCGGCACCGCGCGCAAGCGTTCCTGAACTGGACGGCCTGCGCCGGGACCAGGCCAGGGAGCTGGTGGCCGGGTTCCTGGCCGGGTCACCGAGAGGCGGCTGGCTGTCCGACGAGCAGGTCACCGAGCTACTCGGCTGCTATGGCGTCCGGCTGGCCGACCATGTCGCGGTAACCAGCGAGGAAGCCGCCGTGGCGGCGGCGGCCCGATTCGGCGGCCCGGTGGCGGTCAAAGCGAACGTGCCCGGCCTGGTGCGCCGGAGCCACCCGGGCGCCGTCCTGCTTGGCCTGGATGGTCCAGAGCAGATCCGGCGCGGGTTCCGCACGCTCCGGCAGACCTTCGGCCGCCGGCTGGCCGGCGTTATCGTGCAGCCGGTGATCACCGGCGGGATGAAGGTCGCGATCAATGTGCTTGAGGAGGAGGTGCTCGGCCCGCTGGTGCTGTTCGGGCTGGCCGGCGCCGCTGCGGACGTCCTGGCGGACCGCACCGCCCGGCTCGCCCCGCTGACCGAGGCCGACGCCGACGACCTGATCCGCCCGGTGGCTGCCGCCCGGATCCTGCTGGGTCGCCCCGGCGCATCCGGCGCCGGCCTGGCCTCGGTCAAGAGCGTGCTGCTCCGGGTCTCCCAGCTGGCCGATGATCTGGCGCAGATCGCCGAGCTGGAGCTCAGCCCGGTCATCGCCCGCGACGCTGGCGCCGAGCCGCTCGACGCGCGGGTCCGTATCCGTGCCGCCGAAGCCGCGGACGCCTATCTGCGTCAGCTACGCTGACATGCGGTTACCCGCCATCACCGTCACCGCACCGCGTCCTGGCCGACGACCTCGCCGCCCGGGCGAGCCCGGAGCGCCAGGCGCCGCCGGTGCCGGGAGCAGCCTGGCCGTCGGTGCGGTCGCGGTGGCGTTGCAGCTGTTCCCGGCCTGGCCGCGCCGGGTTGCCCAGGCCCCCGGGGCTGCGATGTCCCCTGGCCAGCGCCCGCTCCAGCGCCGCGTTGCCGCCGGGAAGCATCGTGCCCCGCCGGGCCCGGTTCAGGCCAGGCCTGCGCTGAGCGCCAGGCGGGTCAGGTCGGCGCGGCGGCGGCACCCGGTCTTGTCCCGGATCCGGTCCAGGTGCGAGCGGACGGTGCGGATGCTGATGTACAGCTGGGCGGCGATCTGGGCGTCGGTGCGGCCCCGGGCGACCAGGGTGACCAGCTCCCGCTCCCGGGCGCTGAGCCTGGCTGCTCCCGGTGCTGCGGCGGGCGGGCCGGGGGCGGTGAGCATCAGCGAGTACTCGGCCGCGGTGTCCCAGCCCATGGCGGCGCCGCGCTCCTCGGATGCCCGCGCCTGGGCGGGTCCGAGCGCCTGCCGGGCCTCGCGCAGCCGGGCCGGATCGCGCAGTCCCTCGCGTCCGGCCAGTGCGCCGGACGCGGCCCATATGTGGAAGAATTTCTCGCGTCTGGCCAGCGCGTCGTAGGCGGCCCACATGGTGAGGGCCTCGGCGGGGCGCCCGGTCGCGGCGCACAGGGTCCCGCACAGGTACAGGCCGTAGAGCAGATCTTCCCGGCTGCCGGTCCGCACGGCGAGCTGGAGTCCTTCCCGCAGGCAGGCCGGGGCGTCCTCGAGGCGGCCCGCCCGCAGGTCCAGGTCTGTCATCCGCGGCAGCAGGTGCGACTGGTTCCACAGGTCGCCCGCCTCCCGGGCCCGGGCCAGCGCCGCCGCGCAGGCACCCGCGGCGGCGGCCAGGTCCCCGGCGTTGATCAGCACGCCCGTCAAGACGTAGCTGCACGTCCGGGCGAGCGAGCCGGGGATGCCGTCGGTGACCTGCGCGGACTGCCGGGCCAGCCGCACCGCATCGTCGTGGTCGCCGGCATACGAGGCGGCCCAGCTGAGGACTACCAGGGCCAGCACTTCACCGACCCGGTACCCGATCTGCCGGGCCACGGCCAGCGCGCGGCGGGCATCACCGGCCGCCGCCTCGGCCCGCGCGCGGCGGGCATCACCGGCCGTCTCGGCGATCCGGCTCATGTTCAGCAGATTCATCGCCCGGCCGGGCAGGGCGTCGGCCAGCGCCCGGGACGGCCCCCGGCCCGCCACCGCGTCCCGCAGCGCGGTGAAATGACCCAGCGACCCGGCCAGATCACCGGACCACCGCGCTGCCCAGCCGGCAAAGAACTGCGCGGTGCACCACCCGTCGCTGCCCGGCCCGGCCCGGCCGGCCGCCTCACGTAGCAGCGGGTACTGGCCCGGCAGGCGGCCGCGCAGGAACCACCACCAGCCCAGCGCGGCCACCAGCCGCAGCGCCACGGCCAGGTCATGGCCCATCGCCCAGGCCAGCACCTGCCGCATGGTGGCGTCCTCGGCGTCCAGCCAGCGCGCGGCATCCCGCTCCCCGGTAATGGTCTGCAGCCCCCCGGCGGCCTGCTCCGCCACGGCCAGCGCGTACCCGGCCAGCGCGGCCGCGCCGTCCCGTTCCCCGGCCTCCTCCAGCAGCCGGCTCCCGTAGGCGCGCAGCGTCTCCAGCATCTGGTACCGGGCCCGGCCATCCGGGCCTGCCCGCGGCGGGGCCAGCAGCGAGCAGTCCACCAGCCGCGCCACCGCCGGCCCCGCGGCCGGCCCCGCCACGGCCTCGGCCCCGTCCAGCGTGAACCCGGCCGGGAACACCGACACCGCCCGGAACACCCGGCGCTCGCCATCATCCAGCAGCTGGTAGCTCCACTGCACGGTGGCGGCCAGCGACCGCTGCCGGGACGGCGCGGTCCGGTCCCCGCCCGCCAGCAGCGCGAACCGGTCACCCAGCCGGTCCAGCAGCCCGGACACGCCCAGCGCCTCCACCCGCGCCGCCGCCAGCTCGATCGCCAGCGGCATCCCGTCCAGGCGCCGGCAGATCCCGGCCACCGCCGGCGTCGTCTCCGCAGTCAGCGCGAACCGCGCATCGGCGCTGCGCGCCCGGTCCGCGAACAGCGCCACCGCCTCCGCCCCGGCCGCCCCGGCCAGGTCCCCGGGGCCGGGCAGGGCCAGCGGCACCAGCCGGTACCGGGCCTCCCCGGCCACCGCCAGCGGCTCCCGGCTGGTCGCCAGGACCGTCACGTCATCACAGGCCGCCAGCAGCCCGGCGCACAGCCCGGCGGCCGCGCCGATCACATGCTCGCAGTTATCCAGCACCAGCAGCAGCCGCCGGCCGGCCAGCACCCGCGCCACCGCCTCCGCGGCCGGCACCCCCGCTTGCTCGCGCACCCCCAGCGCCGCGGCCACCACCGAGGGCACCACCGCCGGGTCGCCCGCCGGCGCCAGTTCCGCCAGCCAGACTCCGTCCGCGAACCGGCCCGCCACCCGCCCGGCCACCTCGGCGGCCAGCCGGGTCTTGCCCGACCCGCCCGGCCCGGTCACCGTCACCAGCCGGCGCCGCTCCAGCAGCCCGGCCACCTCGCGCACCGGCCCGTCCCGGCCGACGAAACTGGTCAGCGCGGCCGGGAAGCCGTGCACGCCCCCCGCCCCGGCAGATGCAGACCGCCCCACCCCGGTACCCTAACCGCGGCCGGACGGCGCGTACAGCCCAGCCGGGCCCGGGCCACGGCGATCCCTGCCGGGCCATCCCGGCACCGGCGGCGCCTGGCCTGACCGGGCTGGCCCGGCACGCGGGCCCTGCCCGGGCAGCCGCCGCGGGGACCGCCAGGCAGCCCGCCGTGCCGGCGGGTAGCTGTACCCCGCCCATCACGCTGCGCGAAAAGGGGTAATCCGGCCCCTGCCCCGGGGGCGCCCAGATATCGCAGCCTGTCAGTGACGCACCGGGACCGAAGGGCGGCTCGTCCGGCGGCAGCACGGCCGGCCGGACTGCCGCGGCAATCATCTATCACAGCTAGGCACACACGAGAGGTACGGAAAGGCTATGACCGGCCCTATGGAGCCTGCAAGGAGTCAGCACATGCACGACACGAACACCGATCAGGCCGTCGTTCTGGGCGCCAGCATGGCGGGTCTGCTCGCGGCCCGGGTGCTGTCGGAGCGGTTCGCGCGGGTGGTGGTGATCGAGCGGGACGTGCTGCCCTCAGCCGGCGAGCACCGCCGGGGCGTGCCGCACGGCCGGCATCTGCACGCCCTGCACCCGCGCGGCCGGGAGATCCTCGATGAGTTGTTCCCGGGCTTCACCGCCTCGCTGGCGGCCAGCGGTGCCGTGCGCGGCGACGCCCTGGGGGATGTGCGCTGGCAGCTGTCCGGCCACCAGCTGCGGCAGACGACGATCGGCCTGCCGGGCGTGCTCGCCAGCCGGCCGTTCCTTGAAGGCCACATACGCGCGATGGTGCGGCGGCTGCCCGGAGTCCGTTTCGTCGAAGAAACCTCGGTCTGCGGCCTCACCGTGACAGCGGACAAGCGCACGGTCACCGGCGTTCAGGTCCGCGGACCAGGCGGCGCGGCGGCCCAGGTCGCGGGCGGCTTGGTGGTCGACGCCACCGGCCGGGGCTCACGCACGCCAGCCTGGCTGGCCGAGCTCGGCTACCAGCACCCGGCGGAGGAGCGGGTCGAGATCGGCCTGCGCTATGCGACCCGGACCTACCGGCTGCAGCCCGGCGCCATGGGCAGAGATCAGATGATCCTCACCGGCGCCACGCCGGCGAACCCCCGCACCGGGGTCCTGGCCGTCACCGAGGGGGGCCGCCACATTCTGACCATCGCCGGCATCCGCGGCGACTACCCGCCCACCGACCCGGCGGAATTCGATGACTACGCCGCCGGGCTGCCGTCGACCGACATCGCCACGGCTATCGCCGGCGCCGAGCCGCTGGATGACCCGGTGCCGTTCCGGTTCCCGGCCAGCGTGCGCCGCCGGTACGAACGACTCGCCGCGTTTCCGGCCGGCCTGCTGATCATCGGCGACGCCGTGTGCTCGTTCAACCCGGTCTACGGGCAGGGCATGACCGTCGCCGCGGCCGAGGCCATGACCTTGCGCCGGCTGCTGGCCCGCGACGCCGTGCCCGGCGCCCGCCGGTACTTCCGCGCCATCACCGCCGCGATCGACGTGGCCTGGGACATCGCCGTCAGCGCCGACCTGGCCTTCCCCCAGGTACCCGGCAAACGCTCAGCCAAAGTGCGCCTGGTCAACGCCTACCTACCACGGCTCCACGCCGCCGCCGCCCACGACGAGGCGCTCGCGGCCTCGCTGGTCCGGGTCATCGGCCTGAAGGACCGCCCTGAGGGGCTGCTCCGCCCGGACCGTGTGCTGCGGGTACTGCGCGACAACCTGGTCAACGGCAGGCGACCCGCCCCGGCCTCCGTCGCACCGGCACCGGTTGCCACCCGAGCCGGGCGTCCGATGCAACCCGCGCCATGACAGCAAACAGCTAAGGCAGTAGCAAGCTGCCCGGCTACATTGCCCGCCCGGCGGCACGCGGCGTCGAGGGCCGCACTCCTTGAAGATGGCCCCCTGACGCTGCCTCATGATCGGCTTGCGACCCTGACTTCGCCGTGACCCTGACAAGCCTTACCGGCCATGAACCTCCGACTAACTGCCGCGAAGCCGCCAAAGCCGAGCGAGATGCCGAGGTCAGCCCACGGCCGCGGACCCCACCGTCAGCTTGCTGAGCGGCAAGCGCAGAGCGCCACGACCAGCACGAACGAAAGAGAAAGAAGGAGTACGGCAAATGGGACTGTCCATCAACGACACCGCACCGGATTTCCAGGCCGACACCACCCAGGGCAGGATCGGCTTCCACGAGTGGATCGGCGATTCCTGGGCGGTGCTGTTCTCCCACCCCAAGGACTTCACCCCGGTGTGCACCACCGAGCTCGGGCAGGTCGCCAGGCTGGCGCCGGAGTTCGAGCGCCGCGGCGTGAAGGTCATCGGCCTGTCGGTGGATGGCACCGACAGCCACCGCAGGTGGGCCGGTGACATCGAGGAGACCCAGGGCGCCCGGCCCGGCTACCCGATCATCGGCGACACCGACCTGCATGTGTCCAAGCTGTACGGGATGCTGCCCGCCTCCGAGCAGGGCGACGCGGGCTCGCGGTGCGCCCTGGACAACCTGACCGTCCGGAGCGTGTTCGTGATCAGCCCGGACAAGACGATCAAGCTGATCATCGCGTATCCGAACGTGACCGGCCGTAACTTCACCGAGCTGCTGCGGGCCATCGACTCGCTGCAGCTGACCGCCCGGCACCGGGTCGTGACGCCGGCCGGCTGGCACCAGGGCGACGACGTGATGATCCACAACTCGGTGTCCGACGAGGCGGCGAGGGTGATCTTCGGCGGGTGGAAGTCCGTCAAGCCCTACATCCGCATCGTCCCCCAGCCGAGGTGAGCGTGCCGACGGTGTTCGGCAACCCGCACTCCCAGAACGTGCCCTCGCGCGACATGACCGCCCGGGTGGAGGCCACCCGGGCGCAGATCCTGGAGTTCTTCCGGGCCTCCCCCGAGGAACTGGCAGCGGCTCGCCGTCACGCCGACGCAGGCCGCCACCGACCCGCCGCTGCCGCCCAAGCCGGGAACCGGCCGGGGGTACATGGATGGCCGACCGCACGAGTCCTCCCTAGGAGCGGAGCATGCTGCGGTAGACGGCGATCAGCGCGGCCTTCTGCTCGCCGGCCAGGCGCTCCTCGGCGCTGATGGCAGACTCCACCGGCGATGCCGGGGGCCCGTCAGCCGCCGC
>Ga0335076_10000930_pt1 | contig 27860 bp, 22 predicted proteins | sample Lox_Sample_25_FD_206717 | JGI IMG/M metagenome (GOLD analysis project Ga0335076, IMG submission 206717) | Soil microbial communities from Loxahatchee National Wildlife Refuge, Florida, United States - Lox_Sample_2.5 | ecosystem: Environmental > Terrestrial > Soil > Wetlands | place: USA... | reverse complement strand
CCCTGCGGGCGGCGGTCAAGGGCGGGGCGGAGACCCTGGTCCTCTGCGACACCAACGGCGGGTCGCTCCCCTGGCAGATCGGCGAGGTGGTCCGCAAGGTCCAGGACGCGGTCCGCCACCCGCTCGGAGTCCACTGCCACAACGACTCGGAGTGCGCGGTGGCCAACTCCCTGGCCGCCCTGGAAGGGGGCGCGATCCAGGTGCAGGGGACCATCAACGGCTACGGCGAGCGCTGCGGCAACGCCAGCCTCTGCTCGATCATCCCCGCCGCAGAGCTGAAGATGGGGCTCCGCTGCCTGCCGGAGGGGAAGCTCAAGACCCTCTACGAGGTGGCGCACTTCGTTGCCGAGGTGGCGAACCTCGCCCCCGACGAGCACCTCGCCTACGTGGGCAAGAGCGCCTTTGCCCACAAGGGCGGGATCCACGTGGCGGCCATGCGGCGGAGCGAGGTCTCCTACCAGCACGTCGACCCGGCCCTGGTCGGGAACCGGATGCGGGTGGTGGTGAGCGAGCTCTCCGGGCGCGGCAACCTGCTCTCCAAGGCGGAGGAGTACGGCATCCGCGTCGAGGAGGGGGCGGACGTGGGCGTGCTGCTCGAGGAGATCAAGGCCCTCGAGGCCAAGGGGTTCTCGTTCGAGGCCGCCGAGGCCTCGGTGGCGATGATGATGCGGCGCCAGCAGGCCGGCTACCGGCCCCCCTTCGAGCTGATCGACTTCCTGGTGAACGTCGAGCACCGGAGCGGGCGCGGGATCTTCGCCGAGGCGATGGTCAAGGTGCGGGTGGACGGCCAGGTCCACCACACCGCCGCCGAGGGCGACGGGCCGGTGGACGCCCTCGACCAGGCGCTGCGCAAGGCGCTCGCCGCCCGGTACCCGGAGCTCGCCGAGATCCACCTCTCGGACTACAAGGTTCGCATCCTCGACGGGACCCAGGGAACCGCGGCCATCACCCGCGTCCTCGTCGACATGCAGCAGGCGGGGAAGCGCTGGAGCACGGTCGGCGCCAGCACGAACATCATCGAGGCGAGCTGGATCGCCCTCGTGGACGCGGTCGAGTACGGCCTCACCCAGGCGCGGACGCGCACGGAGACGAACAGGTGAACGCGAACATCGTGGTGCTCCCCGGCGACGGCATCGGGCCGGAGGTGACGGCGGAGGCGGTGCGGGTGCTCGAGGCGGTGGCGAGGAAGGGCGGCCACCGGCTCGCCTTCTCCGAGCGGCTGATGGGCGGCTGCTCGATCGACGCCCACGGCACCGCCCTCACCGACGCGGTCCTCGCCGACTGCAAGGCCTCCCAGGCGGTGCTCCTCGGGGCGGTGGGCGGTCCGAAGTGGGACGATCCCCAGGCCAAGGTCCGTCCGGAGCAGGGGCTCCTGGCGCTGCGCAAGGGGCTCGGCGTGTTCGCCAACCTCCGGCCGGTGCGGGTCCACCCGGCGCTCACCGACTCCTCGCCCGTCAAGCCCGACCGGCTGAAGGGCGTCGACATCCTGGTGATCCGGGAGCTGACCGGCGGTCTCTACTTCGGCCAGCCCAAGGGGCGGGACACGCGCGACGGCCACGTCCGCGCGGTGGACACCCTGGAGTACCAGGACTTCGAGATCCGGCGGGTGGTCGAGCTCGCCTTCCGCCTGGCCAAGGGCAGGCGGAGCAAGGTGACCAGCGTCGACAAGGCGAACGTGCTCGAGTCGTCGCGGCTCTGGCGCCAGATCGCGACCGAGCTCGGGAAGGCCAGCCCGGCCGTGGCCCTCGATCACATGCTGGTCGACACCGCCGCCATGCGGCTCGTCACCAGCCCGGCCACCCTGGACGTGGTGGTGACCGAGAACATGTTCGGGGACATCCTCACCGACGAGGCCTCGGTCCTGGCCGGCTCGATGGGCATGCTCCCCTCCGCGTCGATCGGGGCGGGCGGCCCGGGTCTCTACGAGCCCATCCACGGCTCCGCGCCCGACATCGCCGGGAAGGGGATCGCCAACCCGCTGGGCACGATCCTCTCCGCGGCGATGCTGCTCCGCCACTCGCTCGGGCTCGAGGCCGAGGCGGCGGCCATCGAGCAGGCGGTCGACCGGACCATCTCCGACGGCTGCCGGACCGCGGACCTGGGCGGGAAGCTCGGGTCCCGGGCGATGACCGACGAGGTCCTCCGCCGGCTCGGCTGAGCGGCGAGCCTCAGCCGCCGTAGACGAAGGGCGGCGGCTCGGGGGCGGGGCTGGCGGCGGCGCCCGAGGCGATCGCCAGGGCGAGGATCGCCGCCAGGACCACGAGCCCAAGCCCGAAGAAGGCCAGGTCCGGGTGGGCACCCGGGCGGCGGGGGCCCGGGAAGGGCAGGACCACTCCGCGCGGGCCGGAATCGTTCACGCTGCTCCTCCTGTCGGCGGCGAGCGAACGGCGCCACCGAAAAGCTCGACCGCGCTCGGGGGAGATTGGGACGCTTCCCCGGTGGGGGTCAGCGACGGTTGTGCGCCCGGGGAGGCGCGGGCAGAATCCGCCGGTGGACGTCCGGCGTGCAGCGGAGTGCGAGGAGGGGGCCCGGATCGCGGGCGCGCTGGGCGGGAAGCTTCCGGCCCTGGACGGGCTGCGCGGGCTGGCCATCGGCGGCGTGCTCGCCTGCCACTTCCTGAACGCCTGGCCGGGCACCGCGCCGCTCGACCGCGCCGCCGTCGCCGCCCTCGGCCTGGGCTGGGCCGGGGTCGACCTCTTCTTCGTCCTCTCCGGCTTCCTCATCACCGGGATCCTGCTCGACGGGCTGGGCGCGCCCGGCTGGTGGTCGGGCTTCCTCGTCCGCCGGGCGCTCCGGATCTTCCCCCTCTACTACCTGGCCCTGGCGCTGTTCGGTCTCCTCGGCCCGGCCCTCGGGCTCGTCGACCCCTGGACCTTCGGCCGCTGGGGCTGGTGGTACTGGAGCTACCTCGGGAACTGGGCCTACCCGGCCCGGCAGGTCATCCCCGCCCTCTCGCACTTCTGGTCGCTCGGGGTGGAGGAGCAGTTCTACCTGGCCTGGCCGGCGGTGGTGCTCCTCGCCGGCCGGCGCCGGCTGGCGCTGGTGGCCGGCGGGCTCGTCCTGGCGGGCCCGCTCCTCCGGGCCGGGATCGTCGCCGCCGGGTGGCCGGTGGGCAGCGCGTTCCGGGTGACGCCGGGGCGGGTGGACGCGCTCGCCCTCGGGGCGCTCCTCGCCGTCCTCTTCCGCTCGCCCGCTGGACGGGCGGCCCTCCGGCGAGCCTGGCCGCTGGCCGCGGTGGCCGGCGGGGCGGGCTTCCTGGCCCTCGGCGCCCCGCTCGGCTACGACATGCACGCCCGGGCGCTCGAGGTCTGGAGCCACAGCCTCCTCGCGATCGGCTTCGGCGGGCTGCTCGCCGGGGCGGTGGTCACCGAGGGCACGGACCACCCGCTGCGCCGGCTCCTCGGGAGCCGGCCGCTGGCGGTGCTCGGGCGCTACAGCTACGGCCTCTACGTCTGGCACTACCTCGTCCACGTCGGCGCGCTCGAGGCGCTCCGCGCCCGGCCCTGGGGCGCGGCCCTCCTCGCCACCCGCGCCGGCTACCTCGCCTACGCGCTGGCGGGGAGCGGGGCGAGCCTGGCCCTCGCCTGGGCGAGCTTCCACCTCGTGGAGCAGCGATTCCTGGCGCTCAAGGACCGGCTCGCGCCCCGGCCCGCCGCCCGGGGGTAGCCGGATTCCGGACCGGTCCGGGCGAGAATCCGCGCCCGCGGGACCCGCCCCGGCGCATCGACACCGCCGCCCGTCCTGTGGTTACCTTGGCGCCCCGATCCCCTCTCCGAGCCGCGAAGGAGCTTCCGCCATGGCGACCCCCGCGTTCCAGTACCAGGACCCCTTCCCGCTCGGGAAGGACCAGACCAAGTACCGCCTCCTCACCAAGGAAGGGGTCTCGACCGCCGCCTTCGAGGGCAAGGAGGTCCTCAAGGTCGAGCCGTCCGCGCTCACCCGGCTCGCCAAGGAGGCGATGCGGGAGGTGTCCTTCTTCCTCCGCGCCGAGCACAACGAGCAGGTGGCGAAGATCCTCTCCGACCCGGAGGCCTCGCCGAACGACAAGGGCGTGGCGATGGCGTTCCTGAAGAACGCCGAGATCGCCGCCCGGGGCGAGCTCCCCATCTGCCAGGACACCGGCACCGCCACCATCATCGCGAAGAAGGGGCAGCAGGTCTGGACCGGCGCGAAGGACGAGCAGTACCTGTCCGAGGGCGTCTACCTCACCTACACCGGCGAGAACCTCCGCTACTCGCAGACCGCCGCGCTCGACATGTACGAGGAGGTCAACACCGGGACCAACCTCCCGGCCCAGATCGACCTCTACGCGACCGACGGCGCCGAGTACAAGTTCCTCTTCGTCGCCAAGGGCGGCGGCTCGGCCAACAAGACCATGCTCTGGCAGGAGACCAAGGCCCTCCTCGCCCCCGACAAGCTGGAGAAGTTCCTGGTGGAGAAGATGAAGTACCTGGGGACCGCCGCCTGCCCGCCCTACCACATCGCGGTCGTGGTGGGGGGCACCTCCGCCGACCAGTGCGTGAAGACCGTGAAGCTGGCCTCCACCCACTACTACGACGCCCTCCCCACCACCGGGAACAAGCAGGGCCAGGCCTTCCGCGACCCGGCCCTGGAGGCGCGGCTCCTCGAGGCGGCCAACAAGCTCGGGATCGGGGCCCAGTTCGGCGGGAAGTACTTCGCCCACGACGTGCGGGTGGTCCGCCTGCCGCGCCACGGCGCCTCCTGCCCGGTGGCCATGGCGGTCTCCTGCTCCGCCGACCGGAACGTGAAGGCCAAGATCAACCGGGACGGCCTCTGGATCGAGGAGCTCGATCACCAGCCCGGCCGGCTCGTCCCCCTCGAGCTCAAGAAGGGGAAGCACGACCACGGCGTCCGGATCGACCTGAACCGACCCATGAAGGAGATCCTGGCCGAGCTCACCAAGCACCCGGTCTCGACCCCGCTCCTCCTCAGCGGGACGCTGGTGGTGGCGCGCGACATCGCCCACGCCAAGTTCAAGGAGCGGATCGACCAGGGGAAGGGGGTCCCCGACTACCTGAAGGCCCACCCGGTCTACTACGCCGGTCCGGCCAAGACCCCGCCCGGCAAGCCCTCCGGCTCCTTCGGCCCGACCACCGCCGGGCGCATGGACAGCTACGTGGACCTGCTCCAGTCGCACGGGGCGTCGATGATCATGATCGCCAAGGGGAACCGCTCCCAGCAGGTGACGGACGCCTGCAAGAAGCACGGCGGCTTCTACCTCGGCTCGATCGGCGGCCCGGCGGCGGTGCTCGCCGAGGAGAACATCAAGAAGGTCGAGTGCATCGACTACGCCGAGCTGGGGATGGAGGCGGTCTGGCGGATCGAGGTGGTCGACTTCCCCGCCTTCATCCTGGTGGACGACAAGGGGAACGACTTCTTCAAGAAGCTGGGCGTCTAGGGGCGCGGGCGGGCGCCAGCGCCGCCAGCTCCTCCTGGAAGGCGGCCGCGAGCGCGGCGGGATCGGCGAGCACGGCGGCGTCCGCCCGGACGCCGACGGTGACCTCGCCGGCGTAGCTGAGCAGGCTCACCCCCAGCCCGAGCGCGGCCGGGTGGGGCACCCAGAAGACCAGCCGGTCCAGCCGGCGGCCGGCGAGGTGCAGCGCCCGCCGCGGGCCGGGCACGTTGGTCACCACCAGCGAGGCCTTGCGGGAGAAGAACTCGGTCCCGAGCCGCTCGAGGCCGCGCGGCCCGAGCCCGAGCGCCCCCAGGATCGCGTAGGCGACCTGGGCGTCCGGGCGCTGGCGCAGGATCTGCATCCGCTCGCGCACCGCGGCGAGCCGGTCGGCCGGCGCGTCGAGCTCGGTGGGCAGGTCGAGGAACACGAGCCCGAAGGCGTTCCCCAGGGTGTCGGCGCGGCCCACCTCCCGGAGCGGCCGGAGGTTCACCGGGACCAGGGCCCTGGCGCCGTTGCCCTCGGGCGGGACGCGCCGGAGCGCGCCGGCGAGGGCGGCGAGGAGGACGTCGTTCACCGTCCCTCCCGCGGCGCGGCCGGCGGCGCGAATCGCCGGGAGCGGCCAGCCGCTCGACCAGGCCGCGCGCCGGAGCCCGGAGAGGGCCGGGGTGGCGGGCGCGGCGGGGAGCAGCGTCATCCCGAGCAGCGAGCGGAGGAAGGCGGGCGCGGCGGCGACGAGCGAGGGCGCGGCCCGGACCAGGCCGGCGACGCGCTCGAGCGCCCCGGCCGGCCGGGAGGAGGCCCGGGAGGCGTCGTCCCGGTGCTCGTCGGCGAGCGAGAGCAGGAGGGCGACCAGGGCGAAGCCGTCGCCCAGGCAGTGGTGGAGCTTCACCACCAGCGCGCGGGCGCCGCGGCGGCCCCCGACGGCGTGGACGCGCCAGGGCGGGTGGCGGAGGTCGAGCTGGTCGCTCGCGATCTGCCCCACCAGCCGCCGCAGGGCGCCCTCGTCCTCGGCGTCCATCGGCTCGCGAAGCAGGTGGTGGTCGATGCGGAAGCGGCGGTCCCGCAGCCAGACCGGGCGCTGCCCGTGGTCCACGATCCGCTGGCGGAACCGGTCGTGCGGGAGGAGGCGATCCTGGAGGAGCCGGCGGAACCGGTCGAGCGGCAGCGGGCGGTCGAAGGAGAAGAGCGCCACGATGTCCGCCGTGTTCTCCGGCCGGTCCATGTGGAGCCAGGCGGCGTCCACGGGGCGGAGGGGCTCGGGCGCGATCATGGCGCACCTCGGACTTCCGGGGCAGATTCCCCATGACATCGTCGCACCCCGGCGCGCGAGGCACGCTCGCTCGAACGGGCGCCGGGCACCATGCCACACCGGGCCCTCGATGGTATGAAGGGCGCCGTGACGCTGCTCCACGCCGCCGGCCTGGGCCTCTCCTTCGGGAGCCGGACCATCTTCGAAGGGCTCACCTTCACCGTCGAGGAGGGGGAGCGGATCGGCCTGGTGGGGGTGAACGGGTCCGGGAAGTCGTCGCTCATGCGGATCCTGGCCCGGGCGGCAGAGCCGGATCGGGGCGAGGTGCAGCTCCGGCGGGGCGCGACCGTCACCTACCTCCCCCAGGAGCCGGAGTTCCCTGCCGGCGCCACGGTCGCCTCGGAGCTGGAGGTGGCCCGGGCCCCGCTCCGCGACGCGATCGCCGCCCACGCCGCCCTCGCCGCCCGGCTGGAGGCGGAGCGGGACGAGGACGCCCACGCGCGGCTCCTCGCCGAGCTGGCCGCCGCCGCCGACCGGGTCGAGCACCTCGGGGGCTGGGACACCGCCCACGAGGCGCGGCGGCTCCTCGACCGGCTCGGGGTGAAGGACTGGGACCGGCCGGTGGAGGAGCTCTCCGGCGGGGCCCGCAAGCGCGTGGCCATCGCCCGCGCCCTCCTCACCCGCCCCGACCTGCTCCTCCTCGACGAGCCCACCAACCACCTCGACGCCGACACCGTCGACTGGCTGGAGGAGGAGCTGGACCGGCACGAGGGGGCGCTCCTCCTCGTCACCCACGACCGCTACTTCCTCGACGACCTGGTGGACCGGATCGTCGAGATCACCCCCGGCGCCGGGGTGACCAGCTTCCCCGGGAACTACGAGGCGTACCTCTTCCAGAAGCTCGAGGCGGAGGAGCAGGCGGCGGTGGCCCAGCACAAGCGCGACCGCTGGATCGCCCAGGAGGTGGCCTGGCTCCGCCGCGGGGTGGAGGCGCGCCGGACCAAGTCGAAGGCGCGCATCGAGCGGGCGAAGCGGCTGATGGCGGAGAAGGGCTTCAGCCGCCCGCGGGCCGCCGCCCTCGAGCTCGCCGCCGCCCCGCGCCTCTCCCAGGTGGTGCTCGAGGCGCACGGGGTGTCGAAGCGGTTCGGCGAGCGGGCGGTGCTCCGGGACGTCGAGCTCCTCGTCCAGCGGGGCGAGCGGGTGGGGATCGTCGGGCCGAACGGCGCGGGGAAGACCACGCTCCTGCGGGTCCTCCTGGGCGAGCTGCCGCCCGACGCCGGGCGGGTGGTGGCGGGGAAGCGGACCCGGGTCGCCTACCACGACCAGCAGCGGGCCCGGCTCGATCCCGAGGCCACGGTCTACGAGGCCGCTGGCGGATCGCCGCTCGGGCGCGCCGGGGAAGACTTCGTGGAGCTCTCCGGCCGCCGCGTGGCGCTCCGCGACTACCTGGACGACCTCCTCTTTCCCCCGACCGTCCAGCGCATGCAGGTGAAGGCGCTCTCCGGCGGGGAGCGGAACCGCCTGCTGCTCGCCCGGCTCTTCCTCGAGGGGGCGAACGTGCTGGTCCTCGACGAGCCGACCAACGACCTCGACCTCGTCACCCTGAACGTCCTCGAGCGGCTCCTGCTCGACTTCGACGGGAGCGTCCTGCTCGTCACCCACGACCGCTACTTCCTGGACAAGGTGGCGACGGCGATCGTGGCCCTGGAGGGGGACGGGCGGGCGATCCGCTACCCGGGGAACTACGAGACCTACCGGACGCTCAAGGAGCAGGCGGAGCGCGCCGCGGCCGCGGCGGCGGGCCCGGCGCAGGCTCCGAGGGCCGAGCCGGCGGCGCCGAGGCCCACGGCGGAGCGGGCGCGGAAGCCCGGGAAGCTCTCCTTCAAGGAGGAGCGGGAGCTCGCCGGGATGGAGGCGGCGATCCTGGCGGCCGAGGGGCGGAAGGCGGAGCTGGAGGGGGCCCTCTCGGACCCGGCCACCTACCAGAAGGCAGGGGCCAGCGTGGCGGCGATGCGCGCCGACCTGGAGCAGGTGTCGGGCGAGGTCGAGCGGCTCTACGCGCGCTGGCAGGAGCTCGAGGCGATCCGGTCCGGCGCCGGGGCGTGCTAGCCTCTTCGAGGGGCCGGCAGCGCCCGGAGGCGCGCCGCTCGTCGGGGCGACGTACGAGGTGGCGCTGGTGGTCGCGGCCCGGGACGGGCACCGCTCGCACGAGGCGCGGGAGCTCGCGGCGGCGCTCTCCGGCAAGGGGTTCCGGACCGGCTCGGCCCGCCGCAGCTGGCTGGAGGACCTGGCCTGGGCGTCACCGCAGCACCCGCTCCACCCGCCGCCCGTCGGCGTCCAGCCTCCACCGGAGGACGACCATCACCTTTCCCCAGCCGCCGTGGACGGTCGGATCCTGGTGCGGGGCCCGGTAGTCGAGGACCAGGTTGGTGGAGGCGATCAGCCGGGCGAGGTGGGAGACGGGCTGCAGGGGGGCCCGGGCCATCAGGGTGACGAACAGGTCCTGCCGGAGGTCGGCGAAGCTCTGCGTCCGGCCGGGGAGGGCGACGCGCGGCTGGCACACGTCCGCGAGGCAGATGGGCAGGTCGTCGGCGCCCTGCGCTGGGCCGAGCGGGAGGATGGCGGACCCCGCCGGCGCGTGGGCCGAGGCGCCGGCGAGCCGGAGGGCGAACCGCTCGTCCGGCACCCCCAGGATCAGCGCCCGCCGGACCTGACCGGGCGAGCCGTTCCCGGCGACCGCGGTCCCGGACGAGACGACCAGCGCGAGCGCGACCATCGTTCGCACCCCATCAAGATGGCGCCGCCGTGCCGGCCCGCCAATGGCACGCGACCGGGATGGCGGGGCACCCACGATCCGGGGACCGGGTCATGACCCGGCCGGGGCTGGCAGGCAACCCGCTGTGCCGCGGGCGAGCGTCCAGTCCCCTCCTAGACCGCGTCGTACCGGTCGAACCGCATGGTGAAGAGGGCGCGCCCCTGGGTGAGGGATCGGAGCTCGGTGGCGTACCCGAACATCCTCCGGAGCGGCGCCTCCCCCCGCAGCACCCGGGTGGCCCCTCGATCGGCGACGTCCAGGACCGTCCCCTTGCGCCGGTCGAGGCTGCCGATCACGTCGCCCAGGAACTCCCCGGGGAGGACCAGCTCCAGGGCCATGAGCGGCTCGAGCAGCACCGGACGGGCCTCCTTCGCGGCGTTCCGCACCGCCTCGGCGGTGGCGATCTTGTAGGCGAAGGGGCGCGAGGCCCCCTCGCGCCACTCGACGCCGGAGGCGGTCACGCTCACGTCCTGGAGCGGATGGCCCTCCAGCACGCCCGCCTCGGCCGCCTCGCGCGCGCCGTCCTCGATCATCCGGCGCGTCTCCTCGCGGACGGCGGCGAGCCCCGCCACCTCCGGGCCGAGCTGGAAGCGGAAGCCGCCGCCGCGGGGGAGGGGCGCGACCCGCACCGCCACCCGCCCGAAGACCGGCTCCTCGTCGATCACCCGCTCGAAGGTGGCCTCCCCGGTCGCCTCCGCGGTGAGCGTCTCGCGGAGCAGCACCTGCGGCTGGCCGGTCCGCACCTCGAGCCCGAACTCCCGGCGGAGCCGCTCGGCCACGATCTCGAGGTGCAGCTCGCCCATCCCGGAGACGAGGAGCTGCCCGGTCCCCGGGTCCTCGCCGTGGCGGAAGGTGGGGTCCTCGTCGGCGATCCGACCGAGCGCCTCGACCAGCAGCTCGCGGTCGCGCTGGGAGGCGGCCTCGATCGCCTGGGAGAGGACCGGCTCGTAGGTGGAGACGCGCTCGAGCAGGAGCGGGTGGGCCTTGTCGGTGAGGGTGTCGCCGGTCCGGGTCTCCTTCAGCCCGGCCACGGCGAAGAGCTGCCCGGCCCCGAGCGCCGGCACGCGCTCCTTCTGCGCGGCGTGCATGAGCAGGATCCGCCCCGCCTTCTCGAACTTCCGCTGGCTGGCGTTCCAGACCGCGTCCCCCTCAGCGATCCGCCCCGAGTAGACGCGGAGGAAGACGTAGCGCCGCTTCTCGTCGAGGAGCGACACCTTGAAGGCGAGGGCGAGGAGCGGCCCGCCCTCGGAGACCGGCCGGTGCTCCTCCTCGCCCGTGTCCGGGTGGTGGCCGACGGGCGGGGGGAGGTCGAGCGGGGAGGGGAGGTAGTCGCAGACCGCGTCGAGCACCTGCGGGACGCCCTTGTTCCGCAGGGCGGAGCCGCAGAGGAGGGGGACGAACCGCTTGCCCAGCGTGGCCCGGCGGATCGCCGCCCGGAGCCCCGCCTCGTCCAGGTCCCGATCGGAGAGGACCGCCTCGGCGGCGGCGTCGTCGAGGTCGGCGAGGACCGCGACGAGCGCCTGGCGGTCGGCCTCGCCCGCGGGCGAGATCCCCGGCTCGGCGGTGAAGGCGCGGGGGTCCTCGGGATCGGGGAAGCGGATGGTCCGCCGGGCGACCAGGTCCTCGAAGCCGGAGAAGTCGCCCTCGGCCCCGAGCGGCCGCTGGACCGGGGCGACGTGGTGGTCGGGGAAGTGGCGCCGCAGCGAGGCGAGCGTCATCCCGAAGTCGGCGCCCACCCGGTCCATCTTGTTGGCGAAGGCGAGCCGGGGGACCTGGTAACGGTCGGCCTGGTGCCAGACGGTCTCGCTCTGCGGCTCCACCCCGTGGGCGGCGTCGAAGACCGCCACCGCGCCGTCGAGGACCCGCAGGCTCCGCTCCACCTCGATGGTGAAGTCCACGTGGCCCGGCGTGTCGATCAGGTGGATCTCGTGGCCGCGCCACTCGAAGCGGGTGACGGCGGAGGTGATGGTGATCCCGCGCTCGCGCTCGAGGTCCATCCAGTCCATCACCGCCGCGCCCTCGTGGACCTCGCCCATCTTGTGGGTCCGGCCGGCGGCGAAGAGCAGCCGCTCGGTGAGCGTGGTCTTGCCGGCGTCGATGTGCGCCATGATGCCGATGTTGCGGATGGCGCGGATGCGCCGCTCCGACGCCGGTGTCGCCTGCCGTGCCTCGCCGCTCATCCGCTCGCCCCCGCGCCCGCGCCCGGGCGTCCCGGCAGTATACGGCCCTTCGGGCGAGGCGCCGCGGAGAGGGCCGAGCGCCTCTCCCGGACCCGGCGCCGGCCGGGTGGCTTGAACCCCGGGCGCGGACCCCCTAGGCTCCGCCCCTCGTGCGCGAGACCTGCCTCCGCTGCCTCCGCCCCGCCGCCGCCTGCGTGTGCGCGCTCCTCCGGCCCGTCCCCTCGCGCTCGCGGGTGGTGATCCTCCAGCATCCCCGGGAGGCGCGGCTCGCCATCTGCACCGCCTGGCTGGCGCGGCTTGCCCTGGAGAACGCCGAGCTCCACCGCGGCGTCCGCTTCGAGGAGCACGCCCGGCTGCGGGAAGTGGTGGCCGGGCCCGACGCGGCCCTCCTCTTCCCGGGCGACGGGGCGATCCCGGCCGCCGCGCGGGCCGCCTCCCCGCCCCGCCACCTGATCGTGATCGACGGGACCTGGCACCAGGCGGAGAAGCTCCTGGTGGCGAACCCGTCCCTGGCGGCGCTCCCCCGGCTCTCGGTGGAGCCGGATCGGCCGGGCGGCTACGGCGACCTGCGCCGCGAGCCCGCGCCCCACTGTCTCTCCACCCTGGAGGCGGTGGCCCTCGCCCTCGGGGCGCTGGAGCGGGATCCCGCCCGCTTCGAGCCCATGCGCGAGGCCTTTCGCCGGAGCGTGGAGCAGCAGCTCGCCTGCGCCCGGGGGCCGAGGCGGAGCCCGCGGCACCGCGGCGCGGCCCGGGGCTGACCGGCCGATCCGCCGGCCGCCCCAAGCGGGCCCCGCCTTGACGGCGAGTTTCGATCCACAAGGAGGAAACGTCAGGGAGGGAGCCATGGCCCAGCCCACCGCAGCGCCGGCCGCCGCCTCGTCCGCGCAGGGGGCGCCGCGCGCAGCCGCTCACCGCTGGCGCTTCCACCGGACCGGCGGCCTCGACCAGGTGATGCTGGAGACGGGAGAGGATCTCGCGAACCTGGAGCGGCTCGACCAGAAGCTCTGGGTGGCGCTCTCCTGTCCGACCCGCGGCCTGGAGCTCGATCCCAGGACCCTCTCGCTCCTCGATGGGGACGGGGACGGGCGCATCCGCCCGCCCGAGCTCCTGGGGGCGATCCGCTTCTGCGCCGCGCGCCTCGGCAGCCTCGACGCGCTCCTCCGGCCCGAGCCGGTCCTCCCCCTCGCGCAGCTGGACGCGAGCAAGCCCGAGGGGGCGGCGACCCTGGGGGCGGCCCGCCAGGTGCTGGCCTACGTGGGGAAGCCGGACGCCAGCGGCGTCTCGCCGGACGACGTCGCCGACCTGACCCGCGTCTTCGAGAAGACCCTGTTCAACGGGGACGGGGTCGTCCCGGCGGAGGCGGCCTCCGACGAGGCGACGCGCCGGATCATCGAGGACGCGCTCGCCTGCGGCGAGGCGGTGCCGGACCGGAGCGGAAAGCCCGGGGTGGATCGCAAGCACCTCGACGCCTTCTTCGAGGAGCTCGCCAAGTTCGAGGCCTGGGCGCGGGAGGGCGAGGGGCCGGAGGTCGCCTTCCTCGGGCCGGCCACCGCCGCCGCCTGGGAGGCGTTCCAGGCCGTGCGGGAGAAGGTGGACGACTACTTCGCCCGCTGCCGGTTCGCGGCCGTGGACCCGCGAGCCGGCGCGGCGATGAACCGATCCGAGCCCGACCTGCTCGCCCTGGCGGCGAAGGACCTGGGCCGCTCCCGCGACGAGCTGGCGGCGTTCCCGCTGGCCCGGATCGAGGCGGGCCGGCCCCTCCCGCTCGGCCCGGGGGTGAACCCGGCCTGGTCGGCGGCGGTCGAGGCGCTCCGCCGGGACCTGGTGGGGCCGGCGCTCGGGGCCCGGCCGAGCCTCGGGGCGGAGGAGTGGGAGGCGCTCGCGGCGCGGTTCGGCCCCTGGACCGCCTGGCTGGCCCGCAAGCAGGGGGCGAGCGTGGAGAAGCTGGGGGTGGCGCGAGTCCGGGCGATCCTGGCCGCCGGCCGGGCCGGGGTGGAGGCCCTCCTGGAGAGGGACCTCGCCCAGGAGCACGAGGCGGCGGCGATCGCGGACGTGGCGCGGCTGGTCCACTACCGGCGCGACCTCCACACGCTGCTCCGGAACTTCGTCTCCTTCGCCGACTTCTACGACCCGGCGCGGCTGGCGATCTTCCAGGCAGGGGTCCTGATCCTGGACGGGCGCGCCTGCGACCTGTGCGTACGGGTCGACGATCCGGCCGCGCACGCCGCCCTCGGCGGCCTCTCGCGCATGTTCATCGCCTACTGCGAGTGCCGGCGCTCGGGCGGCGCGGCGATGCGCGTCGCCGCCTGCTTCACCCAGGGGGACTCGGACTACCTCCACGTCGGGCGGAACGGGATCTTCTACGACCGGAAGGGGCAGGACTGGGACGCGACCGTCGTCCGGATCGTGTCCAACCCGATCTCGATCCGGCAGGCCTTCTTCGCCCCTTACAAGAAGCTGGTCCAGTTCATCGAGGAGCAGGTGGCGCGGTTCGCCGCCGCGAAGGAGAAGGAGACGGAGGCCCGGCTCCAGACCACCGCGGAGACCACCGTCGGGGCCGCCGTCGGGACCGAGAAGCCGGCTCCGTCGCCGGTGGACGTGGGCCGGATGGTCGGGATCATCGCCGCCCTCGGGGTCGGCGTCGGGGCGATCGGCACCCTCTTCGGCGGCTTCGTCTCCGGGTTCCTCGAGCTCAAGCCCTGGTGGGCGAAGCTGGTGGCGGTGGCCGGGGTGGTGATGCTCGTCTCCGGCCCCTCCATGCTCATCGCCTGGCTGAAGCTCCGCCAGCGGACGCTCGGGCCGGTCCTGGACGCCAACGGGTGGGCGGTGAACGGGCGGGTGAAGGTCAACATCCCGCTGGGCATGGCCCTCACGCAGGTGGCGGCCCTGCCGCCGGGCGCCCGGCGCGCGCTGGAGGATCCCTACCTGGACCGGGCGGCCCGGACCCGACGGCGGATCCTCTGGCTGGTGGTGGCGGCGGCGGCCGCGGCCCTGGCGCTCGCCTGGCGCTACCGCTACTGGCCATTTCGGTCGTAGGCCGAGCGAGCACCGGCGTCAGCGCACGGGCGCGGTCCCGGCGGCCTGGCCCTTGGCCAGGATCGCCTCGATCCGGTCCATGATCCCGTTCATCTCCTGGATCGCCGCGGTGAACGGCGCCGAGGTGGTCAGGTCCACCCCCGCCCGCTGGAGGAGCTTCACGGGATGGTCGGAGCCGCCGGCGGAGAGGAGCGCCAGGTAGCGATCCCGGGCGGCGGTCGAGCCCCGGGCCTCGTCGTCGAGGATCGCCCGAGCGAGGGCGGTCGAGGCGACGATGCTGGTGGCGTACTGGTAGACGTAGAAGTCCCGGTAGAAGTGGGGGACGAAGCTCCACTCCACCGCGTAGCGCTCGGAGACCCGGCAGATCCCCTGGTCGTGCCCGTGGTAGCGGCGGAGGAGGCCGAGGTAGAGGGCGCTCATCGCCTCTCCGGTGAGGGCCTCCCCCTTCTCCGCCCGCTGGTGGATGGCGAGCTCGAACTCCGCGAACATCGTCTGGCGGAAGAGGGTGGTGCGGAGCGACTCGAGCCGGTCCCCGAGGAGCGCCAGCCGGGTCGGGTCGTCCTTGGCCTCGGCGAGGGCGTGGCGGAAGAGCAGGTTCTCGTTGAGCGTCGAGGCGACCTCGGCCACGAAGATCGCGTACTCCGCGGTCGGGTAGGGCTGGTGGCCGCTCGCCAGCACCGTGTGCATGGAGTGGCCCGACTCATGGGCGAGGGTCGACACCCCGAGCCACTGCCCGTCGAAGTTGAGGAGCTGGAAGGGGTGGAGGCCGTAGACGCCGGTCGAGTAGGCGCCCCCGCGCTTCCCGGTGGAGGGGAGGAAGTCGGTCCACCCCGACTGGTAGCCCTTGGCGAGCTGCTCCTGGTAGGCGGTCCCGAGCGGCGCCACCGCGGCGAGCACCGTCGCCATCGCCTCGTCGATGCCGAAGCGGCGGTCGTTCCCCTTCACCAGCGGGGTGTAGAGGTCCTCGTACCCGAGGACGTCGAGCCCGAGCATCCGCTTGCGCAGGGCCAGGTAGCGGTGCAGGGTGGGGAGGTTCGCGTTCACGTCCTTCACCAGCTGGGCGTAGACCGCGGTCGGGACGTCGTCCCGGAAGAGCGCCGCCTCCAGCGCCGAGTCGAAGCGGTGCACCCGGGCGTCGAACAGGTGCGCCTGCACCTGGCCCGCCAGCGCCGCCCCCAGGGTGCGCTGGTATCCGGCCAGCGCGCCGAAGAACCCCTCGAACACCTTGCGCCGATCGGCCGGATCAGGCGAGGTGCGCGTCCGCTCGAAGGCCGACTGGTCGAGCCGGACCTCCTCCCCGGTCGACAGCTTCACGGTGGGGTAGGGGAGGTCCGCGGTCACCAGGACCGCCTGGACGTCGCGGCCGGTGGAGGCGAAGTCGCCGGTCCGGGCCACGATCCGCTCCTCGGCCGAGGAGAGCGTGTGGGGCTTCCAGCGGAGCTGGTTCTCGAGCCAGAAGGACCAGTCGGCGAGCCGCGGGTCCTGGGGGACGAAGGCGCGGAGGCGGTCGGCCGGGAGCGCGAGCAGCTCCGGCCGGAGGAAGGCGCTGGCAGCGCTCGCCTGGACCGCCAGCTGCTCCGCCTCCCCGCGCATCGCGCGCGGACCGGGCTGGCGGAGGTCCTCGTCCCGGCGGGAGGAGGCGTAGACCTCGATCCGCGTGAGCTCGATCTCGAGCGCCGCCAGCTCGGTGAGGGCGTCCGCGAGCGCCTTCGCCGAGTCGCCCAGGTGGCCCTCGTGCCGGGCGAAGGCCGCGACCCGGGCGGGGAAGGCGGCCCGCGCCTCCTCCCAGGCCGCGTCGGACGGGTAGAGATCCTGGAGCTTCCATCGGTACCGCTCCGGGATCGCGGACCGCTCGGCAGCCGGGGCGGGGGAGGCGCCCAGGGCCAGCGCGGCCAGGGCGGTGAGGAGGGGGGCGAGGGCCACGGCGCGTTCTCCCGGTGCGAGGTCGGCACACCATACCGGAGGCCGGCGGGGCGCGCAGCGGACCGGGGGTGGCCCTCAGGGCCGGGGAGCCAGCGCGCCGCTCAGTTCGAGGCGGTCTTGGGCGCGGCCTTTGGATCGACCTTGGCGGTCCTCACCGCCGCCTTGCTCTTGGCGGTGGCGACCGGGGCCGGCTTCTGGGGCTTGGTGGCCTCGGCCATCGTGGTCTTGGTCATCCCCTCGCAGGGCAGCGCCGGCGCGGCCAGCGCCGCGAGCGTGGCGGCGGCGACGAGGTGGGCAGCGAGCTTCCTCATGGCGGACTCCTGGGCGGCGATTCCCGCCCGTGGGCACCGCGCATGGATGGTGCTGGACGGCACGCCGCGCAAGGGAACGCGCGCGCCGGGCCCGCCCGGGGGTGAAGGCTCGCTTGGGCCGGAGGGTGTCGGCCGGGTGCCGCTACCCTCGGGGCAGCTCGGCGTCCGTCCGCGAGTGCGCATCCAGCCAGGCCCCCACGAAGGTGGCCGGGCGGAGGACGGCCAGCTCGGCGTCGGCGCCCGCCCCGGCCAGCCGGACGACCTCGGCGAGGCTGGCGAGGAAGCGCTCGTGCTCCATGGCGTGCCGGGTGAGCGAGGGAGACCCGGCGTCGCGCAGGCGCCGCTCCTCGAGCTCGAACAGGGCCCGGGCGGCGGCGGAGAGCCGCCCCACCGGCCCGGCCAGGGCGGCGGCCCCGCCGGCGGCCGCGGCCGCGAGCGCGTCGGCTCGGCGCTGGAGCTCGGCCCGAAGGGGGGCGAGCGCGTCATCGTCGAAGGAACGGCGGTCGGTCATGGCTGGCTCCTCCTCGGCGGCGCGGGCCCCCCGGCACCGGTGGAGGGCTAGAGAACAGGAAACCGGTGTGGGGGAACAAGGACCGCCGGTCGCCAGATCGCGCCCCCTGCCCGCGCGCCGCCGGCGGGCGGCGTCCACTGCGGGTGGCTGCCCGAAGGGTCGGTCGATGTGGCAGGCGCGGACACCCGCCGCCTTGCGCTCGGCGGGTGCGGGCGCCCGACGGTCTGTAAGTGGACGGTGGACGCCCTGAACCGAACGTGAAGACACTCAGCGGCGGAGGCGGCTCACGCGGGCCGCGTACCATGGAAGCGGGGCAGCGCCGGGCGGGGGCGGAGGCGGAGGGACGTCGACCGGGGTCCGCTCGACGCGCCAGGCGGCGGTGGGGAGGTGCTCCTCGAGGAAGGGGAGGCCGGGCACGTAGGCGAAGACGCCTCCCGGCCGCAGCGCGCGCAGGATCTCCATGTAGCGCCGGGCGTAGCGGAGGGCCTCCTCGCCGGGGCGGAGGTGGTGGTGGAGGAGGTGAAGGGAGAAGCCGAGGTGCGAGATGACCGTCCCCAGGGTCGCCTCGGGGAGCGGCTCCTCGAGCCAGCTGGCCCGCCGGATCCCCTCCGCCGGGGTGGCGAGGCGGTCGATCCCCCGCGCCTCCAGCCCCCGCGCCCGGAGGGCCCGGACCAGCCTGGCCTCCACCCCGCAGCCGAGGTCGAGGATGGGCTCGGCCAGCCGGGCGGGGTCGAGCCCGAGCACCCGGAGCTGGGTCGAGGCCTCGTACTCGGCCGAGACCACGGGCCGGTCGGCCGCGATCGGCCCGGCCGCCGCCTCCAGGGCGCGCGCCCAGTCCACGAGCCCGGCGAGGTAGCGCGCGATCGAGGGCGCCAGCGCGGCGCCCAGGGCAGGTCCGCCGGGCCCGGCGGAGAGCGCCCGCGCCAGCTCCTCGAGCCCGCGGGCGTTCAGGCGGACCAGCTCCGCCCGGTGGGCCTCGAGCGGGAGGAAGGGGTGGCGGGCCTGCAGGGCCTGGAGGATCCGGTCGGCCAGCGTCCCGGCGGGATCGGCGTCGAAACCCGCCCCCGGGCGCGGGGCGGCCAGGGCGGCGGCCAGGCGGGCGCCGAGCGAAGGCCCGCCGCGGGCGAGGGAAGGGGGCGGCGGAGGGACGCCGGCCGCGGTGGGCTCGAGCCGCGCCAGGGCGGCGAGCGACGGCGGGGCCGAGGCCCCGCCCCAGGCGATCAGGGCGGCGCCCAGGCCCTCCAGCTCCGGGTCGGCGGCGGCCATGCGCGACGGGAGGCTAGACCGGTCCTCCCGGCCACGCAAACCCGCAGCCCAGGAAGCCCTTGCGCCCGGGGCCGGGGTGCGGGACGAAGGGGGCGGAGGTGGCCCGGATGCCCCACACGATCATCGAGCCGTTCCGGATCAAGTCGGTCGAGCCCATTCGCCTGACGCGCCGGGAGGAGCGCGAGCGGTACCTGGCCGAGGCCCGGCTGAACGTGTTCCGGCTGCGGGCCGAGGACGTGCTCCTCGACTTCCTCACCGACTCCGGCACCGGCGCCATGTCGGCCCGGCAGTGGGCCGGGATCATGGCGGGGGACGAGAGCTACGCCGGAGCCCCGAGCTTCTTCCGCTTCGAGGCGGTGGTCCGCAACCTCACCGGCTACCCGTTCGTCATCCCCACGCACCAGGGACGGGCCGCCGAGCGGATCCTCTTCTCCGTCGCCACCCGGCGCGGAGACGTGGTTCCGAGCAACACGCACTTCGACACCACCCGCGCCAACCTCGAGTACGGCGGGGTCGAGCCGCTCGACCTCGTGATCCCGGAGGGGCGGGAGCCGCGCGTCCGCCACCCCTTCAAGGGGAACATCGACCTGGCCCGGGTCGAGAAGCTCCTCGTCGAGCAGGGCGACCGCGTGCCCTTCGGGATGATCACGGTCACCAACAACTCGGGGGGCGGGCAGCCGGTCTCGCTCGAGAACCTGCGCGCCTACCGGGACCTCCTCCGTCGCCACGGCAAGCCGCTGGTGATCGACGCCTGCCGGTTCGCGGAGAACGCGATGTTCATCAAGCTGCGCGAGCCCGGGCAGGGGGCTCGGTCGGTGCGGGAGATCGCCCAGGAGATGTTCTCCCTGGGCGACGGCTGCACCATGAGCGCCAAGAAGGACGGGCTCGCCAACATCGGGGGGTTCATCGCCCTGCGGGACGAGCGCTGGGTCGAGGCGGCGCGGAACCTCCTCGTGCTGACCGAGGGGTTCCCCACCTACGGCGGGCTGGCCGGACGCGACCTGGAGGCGATCGCCACCGGGCTGGAGGAGGTCCTCGACGAGAGCTACCTCCGCTACCGGCTCCGGACCGCGGAGTACATGGGGGAGAAGCTGCTCGCGGGCGGGGTGGGGATCGTGGAGCCGACCGGTGGCCACGCCGTCTACCTGGACGCCCGCGACTTCCTCCCCCACCTCGGGCGCGAGGACTACCCGGGGTGGGCGCTGTGCAACGCCCTCTACCTGGAGGGCGGCATCCGGGGGGTCGAGATCGGGTCGGTCATGTTCGGCAAGCGGCTCGACGACGGGACGGAGACCTACCACGACCTCGACCTGGTCCGGCTCGCCTTTCCCCGCCGCGTGTACACCCAGAGCCACTTCGACTACGCGGCGGAGGTGATCCTGGAGCTCAAGGCCAAGGCCCGGACGGTGCGCGGCGTGCGGATCGAGAAGCAGAGCAAGTACCTGCGCCACTTCACGGCCGAGCTGCGCTGGGCCTGACCGGCCCCCGCGGCGGCGCGCGGGGGCCGGGCCCCGCTCACTTGGCGACGTGCGGGTGCTCGATCGCCTGGACCTCGGCCGGGGTCGGCTTCGGCTCCGGCTCGGCCGGGGCGAAGGCCGGCTTCTCCGGGACGGGGGCCGGGGGCGGCGTGGGCTCGACCGCGAGCGCCACCCCGGCGGACGCTGGGGCTGCGGTCGTGGTCGCGCCGGGGGCGGGCTTGTCGGCGGTGCAGCCGGCGAGCGCCAGGGCGAGGGCGGTGGGGAGCAGGGAGGGGAGAGAGCTGCGGAGCATGGCGGAGACCTCGGTTCGGGTTTCGAGGGATCGGGGTTGCACCGCGCGTGCCCTCGCGCCACGCCCGTCGGGCCGCGCCTCTGGACGGGAGGGTGGCCGGCGGGACACGTGGCGCGTGGACGGCGGGACGCGGCGGGCCCGGACGGCGGCGACCCGGAGGGGCGCGCGACGCGGGAGGCGGCCCGGGTTACAAGCAGGGCGTGAGCCGCTCCGTCAGCGAGCACGTCGCCGATCCGCACCGCACCGCGCCGCTCGACGGCGCGCAGGCGATCGGCGAGGCGTGCGGCGGGAGCCGGCTCGTGGTGCGGGTCGGGCTCTGGCGGGCCGGCGACCGGATCGCCCGTGCCCGCTACCGCGCGAGCACCTGCGCCTCGCTCATCGCCTACGCCGAGGTGGCCTGCGCCCTGCTCGAGGAGGGGGCGGAGCCCGCCGGCGTCACCCCGGAGGCGCTCCGCGCCCGCGTGCCGGGGGTCCACCCGGGCCACCGCGACCGGGCCGACCTGGTCGCGGCCGCGGTCCGGGCCGCCTGCGGGCGCGCCGGAGGGGGCCCTGCGTGAACGTCGCCTACGTGTTCTCCACCCCGAACGCCTCCTACATCCTGGAGAAGATGATCGTCCCCCAGCTCGAGGAGGGCCGCCACGGCGCCACGGTGGTGGGGATGTTCTTCTTCGTGGACAACACCTACCTGCTGGTGCGCGGGAACCCGACCGGCGAGCGGCTCGCCCAGGTCGCCCGCCGCAGCGGGATGCTGCTCATGGGCTGCGACCAGTGCTGCTACCAGCGCGCCATCGCCGACCGGCTGATCGAGGGGGTGCCGATCGGCTGCTTCCCCGACCTCTACAAGGCGCTCTCGGGCGTGAAGGTCGACCAGGTCATCACGCTGTAGGGCCCTGGTCTCCCGTCCCGCGCGGGCGGGCGCCCGCCCAGGGCCCGTCGGGGAGGGCCCCGACCGGACCCGGCCGCCGTAGGATGCATCCGTGCCGCGCCGCCTCCTCTGCCTCCACGGCCACTTCTACCAGCCCCCCCGCGAGAACCCGTGGATCGAGGAGATCGAGGTCCAGGACTCGGCGGAGCCCTTCCACGACTGGAACCAGCGGATCACGGCCGAGTGCTACGGGCCGAACGGCGCCGCCCGGGTGAAGAGCAGCGCCGACCGGATCCTCGACATCGTCAACAACTACCTGCACCTGTCCTTCAACTTCGGTCCGACCCTGCTCACCTGGCTGGAGCGGCACCGGCCCGAGATCTACGCCTCCATCCTGGAGGCGGACGCGCGCAGCCTGGAGCAGCGCGGGCACGGCAACGCCCTCGCCCAGGGCTACAACCACGCCATCCTCCCGCTCGCCGCTCCGCGGGATCGCCGGACCCAGGTGCGCTGGGGGATCGCCGACTTCCGCCACCGCTTCCGCCGCGAGCCGGAGGGGTTCTGGCTGCCGGAGACGGCCGCAGACCAGGCCACCCTCGCGGCGATTGCCGAGGAGGGGATCCGGTTCACGGTCCTCTCGCCCTACCAGGCCACGCGGGTCAGGCCACCGGGCGGCGCGTGGGTGGATGCCACCGGCGCCCGCTTCGATCCCACCCGGCCGTACCGGGTCCGCGCGGGCGGCCGCGAGCTGGTGGTCTTCTTCTACGACGGCCACATCGCGCGCGACCTGGCCTTCGGCGACGCGCTCGGCTCGGTCGACGGGCTCGTGCGCCGGCTCGAGGGGGGCTTCGACCCCGGGCGAGAGCACGACGAGATCCTGACCGTGGCCTTCGACGGGGAGACGCTCGGCCACCACAAGAAGGGGGGCGACGAGACGCTGGCGGGGGCCCTCCGCGACCTGGCCCGGCGCGGCGGCCTGGAGGTGGTCGGCCTGGCCCAGGCCCTGGAGCGGATCCCCGTCCAGTGGGAGGCGGAGATCGCCGAGCGCTCGAGCTGGAGCTGCGCCCACGGGGTGGAGCGCTGGCGCTCGGACTGCGGCTGCAGCGCGGGCGGGGGGTCGGGCTGGCGGCAGGCCTGGCGGGCGCCGCTCCGCCAGGCGCTCGACCTCCTGCGCGACCGGCTCGACGGGCTCTACGAGCGGGAGGCGGCCGGACTCCTGCCGGAGCCCTGGCGGACCCGGGACCGGTACGTGGAGGTCCTCACCGATCCGCTCCGGCGGGACGCGGCCGAGTTCGTCCGGCGGGAGGCGGGCCGGGCGCTCGGGGCCGAGGAGGTGGTCCGGGCGCTGCGGCTCCTGGAGATGCAGCGCCAATCGCTCCTCATGTACACGAGCTGCGGCTGGTTCTTCTCCGAGATCTCCGGGCTCGAGACCGTGCAGGTCCTCCGCTACGCCGCCCGGGCCATCCAGCTGGCCCGGGACCTGGTCGGCCTGGACCTCGAGCCGGCCTTCGAGGCGGCCCTCGCGCGCGCCCCCTCGAACGACCCCGCCCTGGGGGACGGGCGGCGGGTCTACCGGCAGCTGGTGAAGCCGAGCGTGGTGACCCTGGAGCGCGTGGGCGCCCACCTGGCCATCGCCGGCTCGGTCCGGCCCGTCCCCGACACCGGCCACGTCTTCCGCTACGCCTACCGCCTGGAGGGACGCCGGGCAACCCAGGCCGGCCCGGCCTCGATCGCGGTCGGGCGCCTCCAGCTCCAGAGCCAGCTCACCCTCGAGACCCTCGACGCGCTCTACTGCGTCCTGCACTTCGGGGCGGCCGACTTCCGCTGCGGGCTCACCCCCTACCGCGGGGTCGACCACCTGGCGGAGGTCGAGGCCGACCTCCTCGGCCGGCCGGAGGCCTCGCTCGCCCACCTGCTGCGCGAGGCGGACCGGCACTTCCCGGGGCGGGACTACGGCCTGCGCGACCTGTTCCTGGACGAGCGCCGCGAGGTGGCCGAGGTGCTCCTCGACGGGACGATGCGGCGCTACGAGGCCGACTACCAGGACATCTTCGAGGACAACCGCCGGCTGATGGAGTTCCTGTACGAGATCGACTCGCCCATCCCCGGTCCCCTGCGCGTGGCCGCGGACGTGTCGCTCACCCGGCGCCTCCTCCAGGTGACCGGCTCGGCCCGCGCCGCCGGCCTGGACCTGGCCGCGATCGAGGGGGAGCTGATCGCCATCGTGGCTCAGGCGCGCCGGCTCGGCGCCCACCTGCACCTCGCCGCGGTGCGCCGCGACGTGGAGCAGCTGGTCGCCGCCAACGTGGCGGCGCTGGTCGCCGGGCAGGGCCCCGCCGCCCGTGCGATCGAGCTGACCGGGATCCTGGCGCTGGCCAAGAAGCTCGGGCTCTGGCTCGACCTCTGGCAGGCGCAGAACCGGCTCTGGGCCTGGGCCGGCTCGGGCCGGGTGACCCTCGACCGCGAGGCGGCGGCCGGGCTGGCCGCCGGGCTCTGGTTCGACGAGGCGACCCTCCTCGCCCGGGCCGGCTACGCGCGGGCCGAGGAAGGCTGACCCCGGAATCGGGGGAGGGGGCCGCGGCCGCGCCCGGCCCCCCCTTGCGGACCCGGGGGTCGTGTCGGATAGAGTCGGCTCTTCCCGTTTTCCGACGGCCTATGCGGCGCCCACCTCCGGGGCGACCGGGTCACGCCGCGCACACGAGAGGTGCACGCATGGCTCACGAGACCGCAGGACCGCAGCTCCACGAGCTCACCGAGGCGCAGCGCGCCGCCATCGAGCGACTGTCGAAGGACGAGCGGGTGATCCCGGCGCCCGTCTGGCTCGCCCAGCGCGCCCACGTCCAGAACGACGCCGTCGAGCGGGCGCACGCCGAGCAGGAGCCCGAGGAGTTCTGGCGCGAGAAGGCGAAGCTCGTCGACTGGCTTCAGCCCTTCGAGGAGGTGCTGCGCTTCCAGCCGCCCAAGCACGAGTGGTTCCTGGGCGGGAAGCTCAACGCCACGGTGAACTGCATCGACCGGCACGTCTTCGGCGACAAGCGCCTCAAGGCGGCGCTGATCTGGGTGGGCGAGGACGGCGAGGAGCACACGTACACGTACAACCGGCTCTACCGCGAGGTGAACCGGTTCGCGAACGCCCTGAAGAAGCTGGGCGTCCACAAGGGCGACCGGGTCATCATCTACATGCCCCTCACGCCCGAGGGCATCATCACGATGCTCGCCTGCGCCCGGATCGGGGCGATCCACTCGGTGGTGTTCGCCGGGATGGGCACCCAGGCCCTCCGGAGCCGGATCGAGGACTCGGCCGCCAAGGTGGTGGTCTGCTCCGACTTCACCTTCCGCCGGGGGAAGAAGATCCCCCTCAAGCCGACGGTCGACGAGGCGGTCCGCGACCTCTACTCGGTCGAGCACGTGGTGGTGCACCGCCGTGGGTCGCGGCCCGGCGACGCCCCCTTCACCTTCGACTCCGAGCGCGAGCACGACTTCTACGACGTCCAGGACGCGGCCGCGATCCACTGCCCGCCGGAGCCCATGAGCTCGGAGGATCCGCTCTTCATCCTCTACACCTCGGGCACCACCGGCCGGCCCAAGGGCGTGGTCCACACCACCGGCGGCTACCTGGTGGGCACCACCTACCTGGCCCGCGCCTACTACCAGATCACCGACAAGGACATCTACTGGTCCACCTCCGACATCGGCTGGATCGTCGGGCACTCCTTCATCGTCTACGGCCCGCTCTCCATCGGGGCGACCGTCTTCTGCCGCGAGGGCGTCCCCGACTACCCGTCGCCCGAGGTGACCTGGGAGCTCTGCGAGCGGTACGGCGTCGACGTGATGTTCACCGCCCCGACCGCGGTCCGGATGTGGATGAGCCACGGCGGCGACGCGCCCTCGAAGTACGACCTGCGCAAGCTCCGCCTGATCGCCTGCGCCGGCGAGCCGCTCAACCCGGAGGCCCACCACTGGGCGCAGCGCCACCTGGTGGGGCAGTCCAAGGGGATGGTGGTCGACAACTGGTGGCAGACCGAGATCGCCGCCCCGGTGCTCGGGACGCTGCCGACCTTCGACGCCCGCCCGGGCAAGGTGGGCAAGCCGCTGCCCGGCGCCGACGTCGCCATCGTCGACCCGGCGGGGAAGCCGGTGCCGGACGGCCAGGGCGGCCTGCTGGTCATCAAGAAGCCGCTCCCCTACATGCTCCGGACGGTCTGGAACGACCACGCCCGCTACGAGAACTACTGGCAGCAGATCCCGGGCGTCTACACCGCCGGCGACATCGCGGTCCGGGATCGGGACGGCTACTTCGCCGTGCTCGGCCGCGCGGACGACGTGCTCAACGTGGCCGGCCATCGGATCGGGACCGCCGACGTGGAGTCCTCGCTCCTGCGCCACCCGGCGGTGGCGGAGAGCGCGGTGGTGGGGCTGCCCGACGCGCTCAAGGGGGAGAAGATCAAGGCCTTCGTGGTGCTGAAGGGCGGCGTCCCGCAGGGCCCCGGCCTGATCGGCTCCCTCAAGGACCACGTCCGCCAGGACCTCGGCCCCATCGCCACGCCCTCGGACATCGAGCTGCGCACCAGCCTCCCCAAGACCCGCTCCGGCAAGATCATGCGCCGCTACCTCAAGGCGGTGGAGATGGGGCAGGACCCGGGCGACGTCTCGACGATGGCGGACTGACGGTGAGTCGCAGCGGCGCGCCGGTCGTGATCCGCGGGGGAGGGCGCTCGCGGGTCGCGGCCGCCGGCCGGCCGCTCAGCGCGGGTAGAGCGGCGCGGCCGCCTCGGCCCAGAGGCGGCTCGTCGCCACCGCGCCGGCGTCGTCGGGGTGCAGCCCATCCGCCAGCCGCTCCGGCCGCTGGCGGAACCAGCGGTACAGGTCGGGGCCTGGGAGCAGCCCGCGCGCCGCCACCACCTGGTCGAGCCGGACGTTCTTCGGCGCGACGTAGTCCTCGGCGTACTTGGTCTGGTAGGGGATGCGGGCCACCATCACGATCCGGCCCGCCGCCTGGAGGCGCGCCACCAGCGCGTCCAGCGCCTCCCCGAAGGCGGCCGGGTCCCCGTCGTTGGCCCCGAGCAGGATGGCGAAGACCCGCGCGTCCGGGTTCCAGGCCAGGAGGTCGTCGGCGTGCGCCAGCACCTCGGCGGTGCGCGCCCGGCAGAAGCCCGCGTCGATCATGGCCGGCAGGTAGCCGGGGTGGGCGCCCGCGATCGCGTCGGCGAAGCTGGGCCGGTGGCCTGGCGCCCGATCGAACACCCCCGCGCCGATGCTGTCCCCGACGAACACCCACAGGTCGTCCCCGCCGAGCGAGAGATCGTGGACGTCGATCTCGTCCAGGAACAGCCCCCAGGCGTTGACCGGGGTGGCGAGGCGGGTCACCACCAGCCGGATCCAGCGCTGGCCGGCGAAGTCGACGGCGTGCGCGCGGGAGCGGACCGGGTTGTCCCGGACCACCACCTCGGTGCGCCAGGTCCCGCCGGCGCCGTCGGTGGAGTCGGCGGAGGTCTCGATCCGGTAGTCGACCGGCGCGCCGTAGAAGAGGTCGCGGTAGTCGTGGTTGTGGGAGGAGGTCCAGGAGAGGAGGAGCCGCGTCGGGCCGCGGCCGATCCGGATCGCCACCCAGGCGGGCGCGGCCGGGGTGGGGAAGCCGCCCGCCCAGGCCGGCCCGCGGTAGACCCCGTCGACCAGGACGTCCGCGCCCGGGCGGCTCGCCGCGACCCGCGCGCCGCGGGAGATGAGCGGGGCCGGCCGGAGCGGCCCCCCCCAGCGATCGCGCGGGGCGCGCTGGGCCCGCCAGGCCGCCACCCTCGCCTGGACCGCCGGGGCACGCCAGGTCGCGGCGGCGGCCGCGGCCACCAGCGCCGCCGCCACGAGGAGGGTTCGCAGGCGGTTCATCGCGAGGGGCCAGGTTCTATCCGGGACCGGGGGGGCTGTCCATGAGGGTGGGGTGCGGGTGACCTGGGGAGCTCGACTCGATCCGGAACTGACCGGGGAATCGCCGTCCCTTGCCCGCACCGGGCGTCAAAGGATACCCTCACGGAGGTGGCTCGACTGCCCGTCACCTCCTCGACCTGCGACGCGGTGGCCGACGCGCTCGCGACGTACCTGGGGCCGAACACCGCCCGGACCGCGGTGCGGACCTTCGCGGAGCGGACCCTGGGGAAGCGGGCGGCGGAGGTCGAGCGTGAGGACGCGCCGGCCCTCCTGGACGCGCTCCGGCCCATGCTCCGGACGCTCCTCGGGAGCGGGCCCGCCGATCACGCGATCCAGCAGCTCAAGGAGGCCTTCCGGTGAGGTATCGCCTGCTCCCCCTCCTCCCCCTCGCCGGCGCGGCGGCGGTCGTGGCCGCGGCCGTCCTCGGCGGGGCCGGCCCGCGGCTCTGGTGGACCTCGGAGGTGAGCGCCCAGCTCGCGTCGGTCGCCTGCTGTCTCGCCGCCGCGGCCGCCTTCGGCCGGGGCGACTACATGCTCCGGGCCTGGACGCTGACCGCCCTCGGGAACCTTCTCCCGGCGCTCAACCGCCTGACCGCC
>Ga0335076_10000929_pt1 | contig 27861 bp, 26 predicted proteins | sample Lox_Sample_25_FD_206717 | JGI IMG/M metagenome (GOLD analysis project Ga0335076, IMG submission 206717) | Soil microbial communities from Loxahatchee National Wildlife Refuge, Florida, United States - Lox_Sample_2.5 | ecosystem: Environmental > Terrestrial > Soil > Wetlands | place: USA... | reverse complement strand
AAGAAACGGATGGCGGAACACAATTCATAGAAGATGAGTGGCAAAGATCGCCGGACGGAAAAGGTGGTGGCGGCAAGACAAGAGTGATCACAAATGGACAGGTATTCGAAAAAGGAGGTGTGAATTCATCTGTTGTGTATGGAAAAGTGAGTGATATTATGCGCAAACAATTGAAAATCGAGGGCGATAAATGGTTTGCCTGCGGATTATCGATTATCATTCATCCATTGAATCCTTATGTCCCGACCGTACATGCCAACTGGCGCTATTTTGAATTGTATGATGAAACTGGTTTTGCTACAGACCGTTGGTTTGGTGGCGGCACTGATCTCACCCCCTATTATCTTTTTGAAGAAGATGCAACACATTTTCATCGCACCCTAAAAAATGCTACAGATCCTTTTGGTCCCGAATTATATGGCCAATATAAAAAGGCATGCGATGACTATTTTTGTAATACGCACAGGAATAAAGAAAGACGTGGTATTGGAGGCATTTTCTATGACTATCTTCGTCCCAAGGACGAGATTGATGCAGAAAACTTAATGCGTTTTCAGGAAGCCTGTGGCAATGCTTTTTTAGAGGCCTATATTCCGATCGTAGATAAGCGAAAAAATACTGAATATACTGAGCGGGAAATCGGGTGGCAGGAAATCAGGCGTGGACGTTATGTAGAATTCAACTTAATTCATGACAGAGGTACTTTGTTCGGGCTAAAAACCGGAGGTCGTACGGAAAGCATTTTGATCAGCCTTCCTCCCCGGGCAAGATGGGAATATGATTATCGACCTGAACCCGGGAGTGCGGAAGAACAATTATTAAGTGTATGCCTCGAGCCAAAGGAATGGATATAAACTTTTTTAAAAAAATAAAATGTATTTGCAGAGAAGAAACAGAATCTTACGTCAGTCACAAGCGATTCGTTCATTGGTAGCCGAAACAATACTGACGCCAAATGATTTTATCGTCCCTTTGTTCATAGATGAAGGCAAGGGAGTGCAAACCGAAATTGCCTCTATGCCCGGGTATTACCGCAATAGTTTAGATATTACAGTGAAAGAAGTGAAAGCGTTATGGGATTTGGGATTGAAAGCTGTTTTATTATTTATAAAATGCAGGGACGAGTTGAAGGATAACACGGGTAAAGAAGCCTGGAACAGTAATGGATTGATGCAGCAAAGTATCCGTTCGATTAAGGAGGCAATTCCAGGAATAACTGTAATGACTGATGTTGCACTCGATCCTTATTCGTCCTATGGACATGACGGCATCGTCAAAAATAATGAAATCGTCAATGATGAAACAGTCGAAGCCCTGGTTCGGATGAGTTTGAGTCATGCCGAGGCCGGAGCGGATTTTGTTGCGCCAAGCGATATGATGGACGGCCGCATTGGAGCTATCAGGAAAGGATTCGAAGAAAACGGTTTTACTAAAACAGGCATCATGGCATACAGCGCCAAGTATGCATCCTGTTTTTATGGGCCATTTCGTGATGCGCTCGATTCAGCGCCCGGATTTGGTGATAAGAAATCCTACCAGATGGATTATTCCAATCGGATTGAAGCAATCCGGGAAGCACAGATGGATGTGGAAGAAGGAGCAGATATCGTCATGGTGAAACCGGCCCTTGCTTATCTCGATATTATCCGTGAAGTAAAAAATGCAGTAACCGTTCCCGTTAGCGCTTACAATATTAGTGGAGAATATGCAATGATCAAGGCGGCAGCCAAAATGGGATGGATCGACGAAAAGAAGGCCATAGTGGAAACATTGACTGCAATCAAAAGAGCCGGAGCTGATTTGATTGCAACGTATTTCGCCCAAGACATGGCAAAGCTGATCAATTGAAAAATCTCAACTTTTTATTTTGATCCGGCATTAAAAATGACTCACGAAAAAAGCAAACAATTATTCGACCGGGCTCAGAAAAGCATCCCCGGAGGTGTCAATTCGCCGGTCCGTGCATTCAGGAGCGTCGGTGGTTCACCTTTATTCATCAGCCGGGCTAAAGGCGCTTATCTCTACGACGCAGATGGGAATAAATATATTGACTATATCTCTTCCTGGGGTCCGATGATCCTCGGTCATGCCTATGAACCTGTCGTCAAAGCCATTCAGGAAAAAGCGCCATTCTCCACTTCTTATGGAGCCCCAACAGAACTGGAGGTCGAAATGGCAGAACTGATCATCAGCATGGTCCCGAATGTGGATTTAATCAGAATGGTCAGCAGCGGCACAGAAGCCTGTATGAGTGCCATCCGTCTGGCCAGGGGATTTACTGGAAAAAATAAAATTATCAAATTCGAAGGCCACTATCACGGACATGCGGATTCTTTCCTGGTGAAAGCCGGGAGTGGCGTGGCCACTTTCAATATTCAAACGGTACCCGGAGTTACAGCCGGTGTAGCCAATGATACCCTGACCTGTTCTTATAATGACCTGCCTGCCGTTGAGCAATTAGCGCATGAGCATCGGGGTGAGATAGCAGCGATCATAGTAGAGCCTGTTGCCGGAAATATGGGCTGCATTCTTCCCAAACCCGGTTATCTTGAAGGATTAAGGAAGATATGTGATGAAAAAAATATCGTATTCATTCTTGATGAAGTGATGACCGGTTTTCGCCTGGCTCCGGGTGGGGCACAGGAAAAATTAAATATTCGCGCTGATCTCGTAACCTATGGTAAAGTGATTGGCGGTGGAATGCCTGTTGGTGCTTTTGGGGGCAAAAAAGAAATTATGGAACATATTACACCGTTAGGAAATGTCTACCAGGCGGGTACCCTGAGTGGGAACCCGATCGCCATGATCGCTGGATATACGATACTGAAAGAATTAAAAAATAACCCCTACATTTATAAAGAACTGGATGAAAAAACAATTTATCTCAGTCAGGGATTGGATAAAGTTTTTCAGTCGACAAATATTCTTTATGTAATCAACCAGTTGGGTTCGATGATCAGTGTGCATTTCAGCGATCACCCGGTGACTGATTTTACTTCGGCGGCTTCTGCAGATAATCAACGGTTCAAAAAATTTTTCCATGCCATGTTGGAAAAAGGCATCTATCTTCCTCCCTCTCCTTATGAAAGCTGGTTCCTTAACAATGCGCTAACCAAAGAAGACCTGGATTACACCATTCAGGCCGCAGGAACTGCTCTGTCATCCTAACTTTGTTCCTCAGCATCTCTGCGTCATATCAATCATTACAAAAAATTTTGTCATGAAAGTTTTATTCATCTCCATTTCAATCATTCTCCTCCTGACCACTTTTACAGCCTGTGAACAACAAACTATTCCGAATAACAATCAGGCTTCAATCGATTCATTAAAAAAAATGATTGAACAGCTCAAACCCGGCCTGGGTGAATACATGATTCAAATCAAATATCACCACGATGAACTCGCCAAAGCCATCGCGGCGAAAGATTACGCAAGAGCTGCCTATGAAATCGATGAGATAAAAGAAACCACAGAAAAAATACAACAACTGAATATCACCAACGACAAACTACAACAGCCATTTGCCTTTTTTTATGATAAATACCTGAAAGCTCCGCTGGATATTCTTGCAGCTGCTGCAGCTAAAAAAGACGATGCTACCCTGCGTACAAATCTGGTTTCCCTAACCAATAACTGTAACAGCTGTCATCATGAAAACAATATGAGTTTTATGAAAATACAATAACGGAGCGGGATATACGATCTTCCTTTAGCGCAGTAACAACTCGCAGGGTTTCAGCCCGGTATGTTTTTTAAAAGCTGTGGAAAAATGGGAGATCGAAGAATAGCCCAGCATGACAGACACTTCAGTAACACTCAATCCCTTTTCATAAAGCAGGTATCTGGCGTGTTCCATTCGCTGACCCTGATAAAAATCAAAAATAGTAGTCCCAAACATTTCTTTGAATCCTTTTTTCAAATAACATTCATTGATGGCCACTTTCCGGCTCAGCTGTTTAATAGTGAGCGGCTCTCCTATATGACGTAACAATATTTCTCTCGCATTGGCTATCTTTTCCCGATCTGCTTCATTTGCCAGGAATTTACACTGAAAACTGTCTATCTCCTTTTCTCCTAACATACATTCCAGGCTGTATAATAACAACATTTGCGTTTGAGCATTAATGTAGATATTTTCCATGCTCCCATTATAGCTGTGGTTGAGCAATGCTTCAAGCACCATTCGCGTCCTGGTGCAAAGCGACATTATCTTTGAAAAGGATGAAGGATGTTTGAAATGGAGAATATTTTCAGTAACAGAAGCCGCCAACTTACCCTGTTTTACAAACTGCGATAAATGAACGGGCGAAAACCTGAAGCTCAGCACATCCACACTTTCTACCCGCTCAGCACAATTGCGCGATGAGGTCCATTTACAGGAATCACATTCCGTCTCTTTTTCCTTACAGTACACATTTCCTGCAATACAAAACCGCAATTCAAAATAATTTTCCTTTGGTTTATCCTTTTTGTAATGATATACCATCATGCCCAGATCGTCGAGGCTCCATTGCGGTCGTTTCATATAACGCCTTATCGTGTATTGAACGGATCCCGGTATCTGGCATTCTCTTTCCTGCAGCAGGACCAATTCATGCTGCATAACAGGCTGTTTATAAGCCAACGATAATATATCTGGCGGTTGATGCACTTTCAGACGGCAAATTTAAGTCGTTAAAAGCAATAATCAATGTCTGGTTACTGTCATGATTTTGGCTCCCCGGCACGGTTTTTTCAAAAAAAACATACTCCTTTTTGAATCAAAAAATATATGAAAATAAAGCTCAAAACCTCTCTCAAACGCCTTATTTTTTCGTAAATTTGCCGACCTTATTCTTATTCTTCAAAACCCAGGTTTTTTAACGAAAATATGAGTGAACCCACACAACAAATAATTCCAGTCAACAATGGATATGGTGCAGAAAGTATCCAGGTTTTAGAAGGTCTCGAAGCAGTAAGAAAACGTCCGGCCATGTATATTGGAGATATAGGCGCTAAAGGCCTGCATCACCTGGTATACGAAGTAGTCGATAATTCGATTGACGAGGCCCTCGCAGGTTTCTGTAAAAATATTATTGTAACCATTTACGAGGATAATTCCATCAGCGTTGAAGATGATGGACGCGGAATACCGACAGGCATTCTTATAAAAGAAAAAAGAAGTGCACTTGAAGTGGTAATGACGGTTTTGCATGCCGGAGGTAAATTTGATAAGAACTCATACAAAGTTTCCGGAGGATTGCATGGTGTAGGGGTGAGTTGCGTCAACGCATTAAGCAGCGATTTGATCGTCACTGTACAACGCGAAGGGAAAATTTTTGAGCAGGAATATAAAATCGGAGTTCCGCAATATCCTGTCAGGGAAACAGGGAAAAGTGATAAAACAGGAACCAAAGTACATTTCTGGCCCGACGCCAATATTTTCATAACAACAATTTACAACAAGGATATTCTCGAAGGCCGTTTACGTGAACTGGCATTTCTGAACAAAGGTGTTCGTATTGTGTTGAATGATCTTCGTGAAAAAGAGGAAGATGGAACGGCTACGGCTGCTTCCGGCGAATCACCTAAAACTTATTCAAAAACTTTTTACAGTGAGGGCGGAATTGTTGAGTTCATAGAAATGCTCGATGCAAACGCCGGAAGAAATACGCTGATCCCTAAAGTGATTTTTGTGGAAGGGCATGATGAAGTAACGAATGTTGCCGTTGAAATTGCGCTGAGCTATAATGACAGCTACAATGAGCACATTTATTCTTACGTAAATAATATTAACACCATTGAAGGAGGCACGCATGTAGCAGGATTTCGCCGTGCACTTACAAGAGTATTCAAGAGCTATGGTGATAAACAAAGTACTTTTGAAAAAGCGAAAGTGGAAATTGAGGGGGATGATTTCCGTGAAGGATTAAGCGCAATCATTTCAGTAAAAGTCCCAGAGCCGCAATTTGAAGGACAGACCAAAACTAAGCTGGGCAATAATGAAGTGAGTGGAGTAGTTGATTCCACTGTTTCAAAAGTGCTTGAGGCTTATCTGGAAGAAAATCCCAGAGAAGCAAAAAATATTATTCAAAAAGTAATACTAGCCGCACAGGCAAGAGCAGCCGCACGAAAAGCAAGAGAACTGGTTCAACGCAAAAGTGTATTGAGTGGAGGCGGGTTACCAGGAAAACTGGCGGATTGTTCAGATAGAAATCCTCAACGTTGTGAATTATATCTTGTCGAAGGAGATTCTGCAGGTGGCACAGCAAAGCAGGGGCGCGATCGCAGTTTCCAGGCTATCCTGCCATTGAGAGGAAAGATTCTGAACGTGGAAAAAGCAATGGAACATCGCATTTACGAGAACGAAGAAATTCGCAATATGTACACTGCCCTGGGAGTGACCGTGGGAACACATGAAGACCCCAAGGCTTTAAATCTTACAAAACTTCGCTATCACAAAATCATCATCATGACAGATGCCGATGTGGACGGAAGTCATATCGCTACATTGATTCTGACTTTTATTTACAGGTATATGAAAGAATTGGTGGAACAGGGTTATGTGTATATCGCACAACCCCCTCTGTACCTCGTAAAAAAAGGAAAGGAACAGGCCTATGCGTGGAATGAAGATCAGCGCAAATTGCAGGTTGAAAAAATTGGCGCAGGAAAAGAAGAGAGTGTGAGTGTGCAACGTTACAAAGGACTTGGAGAAATGAATGCCACTCAATTATGGGATACCACGATGAATCCGGATACAAGAACACTGAAGCAGGTGACAATTGAAAGTGCCGCAGAAGCAGATCGTATTTTCAGTATGTTGATGGGAGATGAGGTCGCACCAAGGCGCGAATTCATTGAATCACATGCTAAATACGCCCGTCTGGATGTATAACCGAAAAGAAGCCTGAATCGGTTTGCTAATATTGTTTTACCTTTAGCTGGTGATCATCCTGGTGAACAATTACCAACCTTTAAAATTATAAGAGATGTCGACAGTAACACTTACTGCATATAATGTAAAGACCAAAGAAAAAAATGTACCTATCCTTGATGCAGTGATTACAAAAACAGCAAAAGGAGCTTATATGGCCCAGGGCCATGATGGCAAAGGCAACAAGCTGACTACTTTGCTGGGTGAAGAAAAAGCGATGGCTGCAATTAAAGCGGGCATCGCAAAGCAGGGCTGGTAATTATTTTTTGCGGGATTTATAAGAATAAACCTGGGATCCTTTCGAATCAAAAGATCGTTCAGATCAAAATGACTTTATACAAAGTCCAGATAAACAGCTCCACTGCCTAATATCTTCCCGTCATCACTGTCAAGCCATTTATTCAGGACAGTAGCATATACATTCTTAAAATCAATAGAATGTTTGAGATCGCCTTCATTCAGGTCGTTCAGATCCGGCATGGGGTTGATCAGCCCTTTTTGTTTTAATCCCCCGCTAATCATGAACATATTATTCGCAGTACCATGATCGGTTCCTCCGCTTGCGTTCTGGGATACCCTTCTTCCGAATTCTGAAAAAGTCATCAGCAAAACATCCTGGAAACGATTGTTGGCTTTCAGGTCAGACACAAATGCTTTGACCGCATCATTCAGTTCAGTGAACAAACGCTGTTGCTGCGCCTGTTGATTGACGTGAGTATCAAAGCTTCCCAAAGAAAGATAATAAACCTTGGTATTGATATCTGAAAAAATCAGGGAAGCGATAGTATGCAGGCTTTTTCCTAATTCGGTATTCGGATAGGAAGCTGCAGAAGGACGCAATTTGCTTTGTTCAAAAATATAATCTGCGCTCGACAAAGTTTCCGCCATCACTTTGTACAGATATTCCGCTGGCTGATCATTTTCTTTGTTCACGTGATCTGATACCAGGTCCTTGAAATATTTCTCCTGGCTCGTATCATACAATCGACGCGGATCTTTCAACGCAATTCCTTTTACCTGGTCTCCTTTAAGAGCGAGACTTAAAATATCATCGATTTCCAATGCTTGTGTAGGCTTTTCACAGCCGGCACACTGCGCGTCGAGATATCTGCCCAGCCAACCGGTGGTTATATATTGATTGCTTTCACTCGCCGTTTGCCAGATATCCATACTGCGAAAATGTGAACGATCAGGATTCGGATATCCCACACCGTTAAGAATACCCAGGCCGCCCTCATCATAAAGCTCTTTCAATGCACTCAGCGCAGGATGCAATCCTACTTCATCTGTAATGAGTAGTGATTTGCTTTTATCTATTCCTAATCCGGGACGAACCTTATAGTATATGTCGTTTCGGACCGGTATCACTGTATTCAATCCATCATTGCCACCGCTGCATTGCAGTACAACCAATACCCTGTTTCCCGGCATTACCATCTTTGGCTGCTCCAACGCTTTTAAAAACTTCGGAAGCATAAAAGATGCTGTGGTCAGCGATCCCATCTGCAAAAAAGCTCTTCGTTTAATTAACATGCTTTGTGTTTTGAGCTGAACGCTTAATGCTAAATGCTTAACGCAAACAATTAATAAGCGTTCGGTCCTACGCATTCTGCGTTTTGCGTTCCGCGTTAAGCGTTCAGCATAATTGATATTCCGGCGTACTCATCAACTGTATCGTTGTGGACTTAATTCTGTTTTCCCTGCTGCCCGAGTCAATATATTTTGAAAAAGTATTTTCACTCACGCCCGATTTTGACTGTAATACTATTCCTGATATGGCTGCAGATAATTTATCGTCAGCAACTCCGTCGAATTTCTTTAGGTAAGTATCCCAGTTAATTTGGGCCCTGATCGCCTGACCTACCTTCACTTTACCAACTCCTTTCAGTTTTATTTTTTCTTCGGAGATATCCTTCATACCCATCATCTGATCATCGTCATCCTTGGGCCTCATCGAAAATTCATCCGAGGCATATATGATTTGCGGAATACGGAGACGGAACATGAGCGTGGAACTGTCAATCCAGTTGGTGCCTCCGGGCCATCCGGCCACATTGGGCGGATAAAAAAGCAATTGGCCAAGCAATCTTTGCACGAGCAACTGCACTTCTTCATTTTCAATTTGCATGGGAAGCATTCTCCGGATGCCGACAATTAATTCGACAGGAGATTTGATGTGAGACCCAATATTATTCGTATCATAAAACCATTCGCTGGTAAAAATATCTTCCATCAGGGACTTAATATCATAATGACTTTGATAGAAGCGGGAAGCAAGCCAGGATAGTTTCGACTCATCAACCGTATCGTTCACAAAAAACCGGTAAATTTTCTTTGTAATAAAAGCAGCTGTCTGTTTTTGCTCCAATAAAATATCGAGCACATCGTCTCCGTCAAAATTTCCTGTCTTACCGAGTACCGTTTTGACACCGGTATCGTGCTGTTGCTTTCTGAAAACGAACTCTCCCTGCAGATTGGCTCCCCATCCGGTAAATGCCCTTGCAGCCTCCTTGACATCTTTCTCAGAATAATTTCCTCGTCCCATGGTAAACAACTCCATGACTTCACGGGCAAAATTTTCGTTGGGATGGTCTTTTTTATTCTGATTATTATTAAGAAAATTGATCATTGCCGCGCTCTTACTCACTTCATGTAAGAGATCTCCAAAATTTCCCAGTGCATTTCTGCGGATGATATCCAACAGCAGTTGCTGATAAAAAATATTCAGGTTGTGCGAGGCAAAATGTCCATGCCAGAAGAGAGACATTTTTTCACGAAGCTGTGCATCGCTGTTCACCATTTCATTCAGCCAGGCCAGATTGAGGTTTTTAATATCCTCCTGCGATTGCTTGCGAACCTGCTTTTTCTGTTCTTCGGACAATTCATTTTTTTGAAGCCTGGCTACATCGCCCACTCCCATCACCAGTCCTTTCAGCATATTGTTTGCAACGTCGATATATTCTGGAGATTTAGACGATGCCTTCATGATCACTTTCAAATATGATTTTTGCGAAGCGTTGGGCAATTGGCTGATATCTTCAGCCATCGGACCAAAACCCGCCCTCCATAACAAATGCTGATTCTTTTGTTGATTGGTAACTGTCATTTCCCGGTTTTCTGTAAAATGTAAAGTCTGACCCGTTGGCCTTTGACTACTATTCCAACGTAAAGTTTAATAAAGAAATTTTGGAAGAGAAAGACATTAACAAACCTGTCTATGACTACGGGCAGGATACCCTACTCAATAGAGGGGCTGCCAAAATAAGGATGCAATGATTTAGGCAGCGAAATCCCTTTTTCTGTCTGATGATTTTCCAGCATGCATGCAATGATCCTGGGCAGTGCCAGTGAGCTGCCATTCAAAGAATGAACCAACTGTGTTTTCCCTTTTGCGTCTTTGAAACGAATTTTCATCCGGTTGGTTTGAAAAGTTTCAAAATTGGACACAGAACTCACTTCCAGCCATTTTTTTTGGGCTGCGCTGAACACTTCAAAATCATAAGTCAGTGCAGAGGCAAAGCTCATATCGCCTCCGCATAATTTTATAATCCGGTATTGCAATTCGAGCGACTGCAATAATTTTTCGACATGGCTGGTCATTTCTTCCAGCACATTATAACTTTTTTCCGGGTGAGTAAGCTGAACAATTTCCACTTTATCAAACTGGTGAACACGGTTCAATCCCCGCACATCTTTCCCATAACTTCCGGCCTCTCTCCGGAAACAGGGAGTATAGGCAGTCATCTTAATCGGAAGCTCATTTTCTTTTACAATCACATCTCTATAAATATTGGTTACCGGAACTTCGGCTGTGGGTATCAGGTAGTACTGGTCTTCATTCACAAAATACATCTGGGCTTCTTTATCCGGCAGCTGGCCGGTTCCGAATGCGCTGGCTTCATTGACCATATGCGGTGGAAGGTATTCGGTATATCCCGCTGCAGTATTATAATCCAGAAAATATTGAACGAGTGCGCGCACCAGCCTGGCTCCCTTATTCACGAAAAGAGGAAATCCGCTGCCCGTAATTTTATTTCCCAATTCAAAATCGATGAGATTGTATTTTTTTGCAAGATCCCAATGTGGAATGGCATGGGCATGCAATGCAGGCTCCGTTCCGCCCTGGCGGATAAGTTCATTCTCCTCCGGCGTTTTACCTGGAGGAACAGAAGCAGCAGGAATATTCGGCAGGGTTACCAATGCTTCATTCAACTGAAATTCAGTTTTGCTGAGTTGATCTGCAATTGGTCCAAGGCTTGACTTAAGCGATGCAACTTCCTTTTTTTTATTTTCAGCTGTTTCTTTCTCGCCTTTTGCAATTAGTTGGCCAATTTCTTTCGAAGCTGAATTTATTTTAGACTGTGTATTATCAGATTCCAATTGAAGTTTCTTGCGCTGATCATCCAGCATCAGAATGGTATCAATCAAATCAAGTGATGCAAAATTTTTAATCGATAATCTTTGTTTTACCAGGCCCGGATGCTCGCGTATAAATGCCAGTTGTAACATCTCACAAAATTTTCGCAAAGGTAGTTGGTGGTCGGGAGACCACCAACGGCAGTCGGGAGACCACCAACGGCAGTCGGGAGACCGCTAACGGCGCGGGTGATGACCTGTTGTCGATTGGAAGATCAACGGTTGCTGGCTAAGAGGTCACGAGTGAAAGAAAATCATTGACTCGTGTGAAAATCTTAATTTCAATAAAAATCTTTTTTATGATTGAGCAAGGTATGATCACCAGCGGCATTGAACTGAGCGGATATCGCATCACAAAAAACCTGGGAATTGTGAGAGGCATAACAGTGCGTTCACGGAGCCTGGTAGGTAATATTGCCGGGGGTTTGCAGAGTTTATTTGGCGGTCGTTTATCCGTCTACGTGGATTTGTGTGAAACTACCCGCGAAGAAGCGTTCCAGCACATGATGCAACATGCAGAAGAACGTGGGGCCAATGCGATTATCAGCATGCGATATGATGCCAATGAAGTGATGGATGGAATTACCGAAGTGCTTGCTTATGGTACCGCAGTCGTTGTCGAGCGGATTTAATCTATGGCTTTTTATACAGGTTTTCCTGATGTCTTTGCATCCATCGGTCAACCTTGGTTAAGGGAACAAAACCGAATTGACTGTATAAGCCATGCGCATCTCGCGTGGCCAACATAAAGCGTCGCAGGCCTTGCAGGTCAGGATGGGACAGGATGACCTGCATCAGTCTTTTACCCAGTCCCAGCCCGCGATATTCTTCTTCAATAAATACATCTGCCAGATAAGCAAAGGTAGCCAGGTCGGAAATTACCCTGGCAAACCCGATCTGCTTTTCACCATGATATACGCCAAAACACAGGGATCCTTCGATTGATTTGCGTACTGTTTCTATTGGAATATTTTCCGCCCAATAAGAAGTAGAAAGAAATTGATGAATATAGGGTGTATTGAGCCTGTACTTATCGATGGAGATCGCGAAATTATCTTTTTCCCATAAAGTATTTTTCATATAACAAAACTAAAATAAAAAGGGCTGCTTCACTGCGCCCTTTTTAAATTGTTCAGTCGGGAGTAATTGGCTTGCACCCAATGAAAAATAATCTACGAGCCCAACTGGCGCATAAAATCCTGATGATCCCAACTGATCCGGATCTCATCGATTTTATTTTCTCCATTCAGATGGAAAATAAAAATATGATCACTGTCGAACCGAAGGCCTTTGCTTGGAATGCCTGCAAAATCTTTAGTCTGCGTTCCGCATATCACAACCTGGCAACGGACGGTATTTTCTCCTTCTGCAACTGCAGCATCTAATGTGTTATCAATATCCGGAAAAGCATCTATCAGGCCAGACCAGATCGCTCTGCCCAATTCTCCGATCTTTCCCCGACCTGCGTCGCCAAGTGGCTCGAAATACACGAGTCCTTCAGGATTACAGAAGCTCATCATTTTTTCAACGCTCTTTTGCTGATAAGCAAACATAAATTCAACACAGGCATTTTTCAGGCTTAATTCGCGTTCCTGTTGTATAAGTACTGACATAACAATTTATTTTATTGGTGAAAGATGAGTGATATTGTTAATGCAATTTTTTCCAGGTTTCTGAAAGACCATTGTCCCAACCGCTCTGTGAAAATTTGTTTTCTGAGAGCATGGCTATTTTGAATTCAGAAACGGGATGATCGGGAGTGCCCCATGACCAATACTCGATTTTTTCCGTTAGTGTTTTCCCATCATATTGATAAGTACCTCCGCCGGCTCCGATAAATCTTTTCTTTGTCATATCAAAATACGCAAAAGCAAACCGTGGATAAGCAAAAATTTTTCGGACCATTACATTTTTGTATTCGCCCTCTCCCAGTTTCTCCTTTCCCCATTGCCCGGCCTCCATGACCCATGCTCCTTCCAGGGAATTATTTTTCAAAGGCTCGCTGCTGCTTATTCTCTGATACTCTTCCTCGATAGAATAATCTTTATACTTTGCTGAGTTAATTTTCCCTTCCTGCGTGTATTTATCCTTTTCCAGTTTATAGTTGAATGTAATGACAGAACCGGCAGCAGTACTGTCCCAGGACCAAAAATGAACGGTCTCGATATATTTGCCCTTGGATATGCGGTAAGTGCCTCCACCACAACCGTCGAACCACCAGGGCGAACCGGAAAAAAAAGCCCCAATCCAATATCCGTCTTTAAATATTTTGATGACAGTTATGGAATCGGTATTCATGCTTTCATTTGCATATTTAGCTTTTTCGACTTTGAACGCGCCGTCCAAATTTTGTTGCCCTATGGAGGTTGCAGAAGCGAACCACAGTAGAGGGAAAATAATTTTTTTCATTGCATTTACTTTTGCAGTAAAAGTAAAATGCTACAAATAAAAACTATTGTAAAGACGCGACAACCCGATTGTAAAAATGCGACAATTCAGCGATGCTTTTCCTGAACCGGTTTGTTTACAATATTTGCCAGTTCCGTATTTTCCTCGAGGTATTGTTTAGGTGTGCGGCCCGTGAATTCCAAAAAATCTTTTATAAAATGCGACTGATCATAATATTCGCATGCTGAAAAAATAGCCGGCCAGTCAGCTTTTTTCTTTCCTGCAATCAGGTTCATCAGGTATCCGATTTTTCTAATCCGGGCATAGTATTTAGGGCTCAATCCTACTTTTCTAAAAAATTTTCTTTCAAAATTTCTTCTTGACATATAAATATTTTCCATCAGCTCATGAACATGGAGAAGGCCATTTTTATCAACGATCAAATTAGCTGCACAATCGATATAATCAGTCTGGGGAATCCGGTGTTCACAAGCTGCCAGCACAAATTCTTCAAGTATTTTAACTCGCCGCATAATATCGCCGGCCTCACTGATTTCTGTTGCTGTCTTATTTACAAGATCCTTATTAAAAACACGAGCGAGTTCAATCCTTTCTTCTGTGTATTCAAAAACCGGAAGATCAAACAGACTTGCCAGGGCAGCTGGTTTAAAAACAATGCCCGCAATAGAAATATTACCTTTCAAAAAAAGACGATAACTATAAATGGATTGGCCGGAGATGAATTGCTTCGGAACTTCCAGTCGCTCATATTTTTTATTCTGCAGCAAATAGCCGCTTCCGCTATTAAAAACAATTGAACAGAATCCGGCAGGTGGGGATTCGACTACCAGTTCCTGTGAAATGAGTTCATCAGATTGCCAGACAAAATAACATTCCACAAAAGGAAGCAGCGCCGGGTCAGGGCTAAATTTCCGATAGATCATGGCAGAAAAATGACTATTGAAAGATACATAAAATATAGCGTCTTTTACAGCCTCCTCATCATCGTATTTTAGTTTCTCCATTGTACATTTGCAGCGATGAAAAATGCGACAGACGATCTACAATCCAGATGGTGGGGACTGGAAGAGAAACTGATGAACCGTTTCGGCAAAAAGCCGGATATGGAAGCTATTTTATTTCTGATCGGCATCCAGGAATTCGGAGATATCAGGAAAAAATTCACCAAGGAACAAAAACAGGATCTGATGCATGTAGCCGTTTGCAGTCTCTTTGCCCAGAGCGGTTATTATGAACTTGAGAAAGTTGACGAAGAAGGATGGCCTCATTTTAATCAGTTAAAAAGTTTACCGGAGATGAATATGGTGGAACAGGAAAATTTTTTGAAAGATCATATCCTTTTGTATTTTGAGCAATCCAGATTCTAAAGTCACTGGTATCCATAAACGCAGTTAACAGTTCCTGTGATTTCAAAAAATTTTTCAATATGCCCCGCCTCCTGTTTGCCCTGATTTCTCTTCTCATACTCATGTCCTGTAATCCGAGGCTTTCGAACGGGTTAAGAAAAAAAGATTTGACTAAAGATGTGGAGATGATCACGGATAAAGGAATAATGATCATCCGGTTGTCTGATTCCACTCCTCTACATCGTGATAATTTTCTCAAGCTGGTGAAGGAGGGATATTATGACAGCCTTTTATTTCACCGTGTGATCAACCATTTCATGATCCAGGGGGGTGATCCGAACAGCAAACATGCAGGTCCTGAAGTTCTGTTGGGTGAAGGCGGACCTCCGTATACCATTCCCGCAGAATTCCGGATTTCACTCTTTCACCACAAAGGAGTGATTGCAGCGGCAAGAGAAGGTGATCAGACAAATCCACAGAAAGCAAGCAGTGGCAGCCAGTTTTATATAGTCCAGGGAAGAGTTTTTACAGATGCAGGTCTTGATTCTGTTGAAACTTTTCGCCTCAATGGAAGAAAAATTCCTGATGCACAACGGCAGGTCTACAAAACAATCGGTGGCTCGCCCCACCTGGATCAGAATTACACAGTTTTTGGGGAAGTCATTAAGGGGCTTAATGTCATCGATTCCATTGCCGCAATGCCAGTTAGCAAACCCTATAACCGACCCGTAAAAGACATTCGTATAATGAAAGTAAAACTGGTCCGCAGATCGAAATAATTTCCCCGTGTTCATCTAAATTCAGACCGTTTTTATAATATTTGCAGCCTAAAATAGCATAACATGAGTTTTCCTGATAATCTGCGTTACACTAAAGATCATGAATGGATTCGTATTACCGGTAATGACACTGCTTTGATCGGTATTACCGATTTTGCACAAAGAGAACTCGGAGATATAGTTTATGTGGAAGTGGAAACAATTGGAAAAAAACTGGCCGCAGGAGAAATATTTGGAACGGTTGAAGCCGTGAAAACAGTTTCTGATTTGTATCTGCCTGTTGCGGGAACCATTGAAGAATTAAACCCCGCGCTGGCCAATGCTCCGGAACTCGTAAACAATGATCCTTATGGTGATGGGTGGATGATCAAAATAAAAATGAACAACCCTGCAGACATCAATAGCCTGATGGACGCAGCGGCTTATGGTTCTTTAGTCGATTAGGCCCCGCAAAACTTTCTTCTCCGGATTGAGTATGTTGATAGGCCCTTTTTTTCTTTACTTTTAGAGTGCTTTTAGACTATTTTGATCCCCGCAGAAACATACAATGAGCAGGAACTGATCAACGCTCTAAAGGAGCGGAGCAGTAAGGCCTATGGCTATTTGTATGATAACTATTCGGCTGCTCTTTATACCATTATTCTGCAGATTGTAAAAAACAATGAAATTGCAGGCGATGTGCTGCAGGATGTATTTGTAAATATCTGGCGAAAGATTGAGACTTATGATCCATCCAAAGGAAGATTGTTTACCTGGATGCTGAATATTGCGAGAAACTCATCGATCGATATGCTTCGTTCCAAAAGCTTCCAGAACAGCAAAAAAAACCAGGCATTATCAGAAAACGTAAATAATATTAGCAGCCAGACGACCCAAATCAATATCGACAACATCGGGTTAAAGAAAATCCTGGGGAAACTGAGACCTGAACACAGGGTCTTAATCGAACTGGCTTATTTTAAAGGTTATACCCACGAAGAAATTGCTGAAATAGAAGATATTCCATTGGGAACCGTTAAAACACGCATAAGAAACGCATTGTTACAATTAAAAGAATATATGTAACCCGGTGAACCTGCAGGAATACATATCAAGTGGAATTATTGAAAGCTACGTACTTGGACTGGCCAGTGCCGGGGAACGGGTTGAATTCGAGCGTATGTGCGCTGCACACAGCGAAGTGAGAGCCGAATTGGAAAAATTCGGGCTCTCTTTGGAAAGGCAGGCACAAGAGGAGGCTATTACCCCACCGCCAAGTCTCAGGGGAAGAATATTTGCTGAGATTGAAGTCGAAAAAGATAATTGGGAGGACAGGGTTGTTCCCCTCCCACAGCAAAAAGCCATAAATAATACAGCCTGGATTCGTTCGATTGCGGCCGCTGCCGTCATTTTACTTGCAGGAAGTACCGTGCTGAATTTTTATTTCTTTTCCCAATACAAAAAATATATTTCGAAATATGATGAATTAATTGCAAGTCAAAATCAACTGGCAACCCTCAATCAGGCCCTTCAGACCAAATTGCAGAACTATGAATCTGCGATGAATATGATGAAGGACACAGGCATGGAAGTTATTAAACTGGCCGTTGTTCCTTCCAGCCCGAGCGCCGGCAGTATGGCCACAGTATATTGGGATATGCATTCAAGAGATGTATACCTGCTGGTGAACAGCCTTCCAAAACCTGTAGCAGACAAACAATATCAATTGTGGGCTATAGTGGATGGCAAACCCGTTGATGCAGGAATTTTTGATATCGGGAACGACCTGTCTTTTGTAAAAATGAAAAATATCCCCCAGGCCGAAGCTTTTGCAATAACACTTGAAAAAAAAGGCGGAAGCGCCGTTCCGACCATGGATGCCATGTACGTGATGGGGAAGGTAACGGGATAATTTCACTCCTGTTCATTATAAATTCTCCCAAACAATTATTTACTTTATAAACGACAAGGACAAACGCATTTTAACCGAGTCGACTAAACTGTTATCCGGAATGAAAAAACTGAGAAAATATTTAGGCAAACAATATATTGCTATCAGCTGGACAGTAATCATTGGCATTTTGCTTTGCATTCCCGGTTCGATGCTTCCTCAGGAACAGACATTCGCTATTCCAAATTTTGATAAATTGGTACATGTTGCCTTGTTCAGCGGCTTCGTTATTCTCTGGTGCATGTATTTCAGTTCGAAAAATCTGCCAAGAAAAAAACTCCTGCGATTATTTTTTCTCTTTTTTATTATATCCTGCACTTACGGCATCGGGATGGAATTCGTCCAGAAATATTTTATCCCTATGCGTGACTATGATCCATACGATATTATTCTTGATCTGATTGGTGCCGGACTTGGCTATGGGTTTTGTAATATTACCCTTATTGATTAGCAAAGGGCTAAAAAATTAAGCCCCTGTAGAAACAGGGGCCGTAACCAAAACTAACTGCTTATGAGAAAATTGACTGCTTTTGTGTAGTCAAATAGAAAAGACAATTTTATATATATAACGCAAAACAGATGCCAATATTATAAGTCTGTTATTGCTGTCATTAAAAGAACTCAATACAAATTTACGCACTCTCAAGCCTTCGGGATTTATGATCCCTTCATAATAACATTTTTTTAGGGAATGGTAAAGAAATGTTAGTACCGTTTCTCAAACTACTTATGAACTGATTTAAAGAACTCCTACATATTAGACGTAGAAATAAACAAAAAGTTTACAACACAAAGTTAAAAAAATAAAAAAGCTTTTAGCCTGCTCTTTACCGTTAAATCACCGTTTTGTTTTACCCGTTATTCCTTTCATCACGACTTTCCAAAGGACTACATGGAAAACTGTTTATAATCCCTGGTAAGGTTGCAGGTACTAACTCGTAAACGAATCAATCCGGAATCAATGTTTATTCTGTGGATAACGGCCTGTCAGAATAAACGATCTGGTTGTGCTATGTGGAATAAGTTCAACAAATTGCGCAATTTCTCTGCCGGTAAGTTTTGCCGATTCCTCTGCTCAGTTTTTCAACAGATTGAGATTTTTAATTCTGCCTGGCCATCTTCTCCGCATTCTCTGCAAATTGAAGGGCGTCAATAAATTCCTGGATACTGCCATTTAATACCTCATTCAGGTTGTATACCGTCAACCCGATACGATGATCCGTAACCCTTCCCTGTGGAAAATTATAAGTTCGAATTTTGGCGCTTCGATCACCGGTACTGACCAGGCTTTTGCGGTGCCTGGCAATTTCTTCTTCCTGCTTACGAACCTGTTCTTCATAAAGTTTTGTGCGGAGCATTTGCATTGCTTTTTCACGGTTCCCCAATTGTGTTCTTTCTGTCTGACAAACCACTACGGTCCCGGTGGGGATATGCGTTAGCAATACCTTGGTTTCTACCTTGTTTACATTCTGACCTCCTGCGCCGCCGCTTCTTGCTGTTTCCATTTTTACGTCACTTTCTTTCAGCTCAAAATCAACCTCCTCCGCTTCAGGCATCACGGCAACCGTAGCGGCGCTGGTATGTACGCGCCCACTCTGCTCAGTATCCGGCACACGCTGAACCCGGTGAACACCGCTTTCAAATTTTAAAGTCCCGTACACGTCATCCCCCGTTACTTCCACCTGTACTTCTTTATATCCTCCGACCGTTCCCGGGCTCTCACTTAAAATGGCGGTTCTCCATCCCTTTTTTTCACAGTATTTCAGGTACATCCTCAGCAAATCGCCGGCAAACAAACTGGCCTCGTCTCCCCCTGTTCCTGCTCTTATTTCAAGAATCGCATTTTTTTCATCCTGTGGATCTTTGGGAATAAGAAGCTGACGGATATGCGCTTCGAGTTTTTCCTTTTTTTCATTTAGCCCGGGCGTCTCTATCTTCGCCAGGTCACGCAGTTCCGCGTCTTCACCCATCAATGCTTCTTTATTAAATTCAATATCATCGAGGAGTTTTTTATATTCCTCATAGGATTGAACAATTTTCTCAAGACTCCGATACTCCTTGCTCATTGCACTGAATTTCCTGTTATCATTGACAATATCGGGATTGGTCAATGCTACACCCAGATCCTCAAATCTCGCCTTAATAGCTTCCAATTTATCTATCATAGTTTTACCTATTTTTATGAATGAGGCTGCTGCGCAGACGGTCAACATTCATTCAGTGGATTTCACTATTCATTATAAGTGAATTGATCATCTAAAAGTTCGCAAAGTTAATCGATTCAGGGTGTAATGGCTTACAGAAAATTCAAGGCAGATTATCTGTTTACAGGATTCGAAATGCTGGACAGCAACCAGGTCCTTATCACAGATCACGAAGGATCCGTGCAGGATATTGTCCCGGCTGAAGAGGCGGGCGGCGATATCGAAATGCTGGATGGACTTCTTTCTCCCGGTTTTATAAACAGCCATTGCCATCTTGAATTGAGTCATCTGAAAGGGTTGATCCCTGAAAAAAAAGGGCTGGTTGATTTTGTTTTTTCTGTGGTCAGTCAGAGACTCCGGCCGGTAGAAGCAATCTCAGGTGCGATTGCTAAAGCGGAAGATGAAATGATTGCCAATGGCATTGTCGGTGCAGGAGATATCTGCAACAACCTGGATACCTACGACCAGAAACAAAAAAACCGTTTGTTGTACTATAATTTTATTGAAGCAAGCGGTTGGCACCCCTTGGTTGCTCAGGCACGATTTAACAGGTCAAAAGAATTTCTTGATTCGTTCCAAAAGGAAGAGGCAGACGATCATCCGCGATTATCCATGACTCCTCATGCGCCTTATTCGGTTTCAGAAGAACTTTGGGAACTGATCATGCCCTGGTTTGCCAACAAAACAGCCACCATTCATAACCAGGAATCGAAAAGCGAAGACCAGTTTTTTGAAAGCGGAAAAGGGGATTTGCTGCGGATGTACCATATGATGCAAATTCAGAATGATTTTTTTCGCCCCACCTACAAGAGCAGCCTGCAGTCTTATTTTTCAAAAATGAAGCAGGCAAAAAATGTAATACTGGTCCATAATACTTTTACCCGGGAAGAGGATATACAATATGCCATACAAACGGCGAACAATAACCGAAAATCAGGCTCCTTATATTTTTGTATCTGTGCAAATGCCAACCTGTATATAGAAAATACAGTTCCTCCTGTTGAATTATTGCGTAAGCATAAATGCAATATTGTTTTAGGAACAGACAGCCTGGCAAGCAATCATCAATTGGATATATTAGCTGAAATGAAAACCATTGCAAGCCATTTCCCTTCTATCCCATTAGCGGAACTATTGAAGTGGGCAACGCTGAACGGTGCAAAAGCATTAGAGATGGATGATGTGGCCGGCAGTTTTTCAAAAAGAAAAAAACCGGGAGTCCTATTGATAAAAAACCTGGATGATCTGCATCTTAACGAAAAAGTTTTTGCACAAAGAATTCTTTGACCGGTCAGGCCAATACCGTTTGCAATACCGGCAGCGTTTTTAGTGAACCGAAATCCTGGATGTGGAGGGCATAAAAATTCTGGTAGGCCTGCAAGAGTATCCTACGCCTATCCCGATTTAGTTTGATTTGATTCAATTCCTGTGGTATGGTTGTTTTCAACAATTGTGAAGTAACCGCACTCAGTTCGCCTTCCAGGAAATGCGGATGACGTGGTTGTTCCCTGACAAATACTCCTTCCTGCAAATCAAGATAGGCTCTGTTTTCATTGTAATTGTCCTGTATTCGCAATCCAAAAAACAAAGCCAGGTGTACTGCAAAAAATAAAGGATAATTGGCAACAACCTCTTCATCGGCTTCATCGAGGCTGATCAGTGCATCTTCAGCAAAATGATAAAGATCAGGATTGGGTTCAGGCTGTTTGAGGCATTTGTGCAACAGTTCGATCATGAAAAGGGCCACTGCATTTTTCACCACATCAAAATAAATCTGCTGATAAAGCTGATGCCATTTGAATTCTTTCAGGCGTTGAAGGTTTTTTAATTCATTGTGATAGATAATCAGGTCGAGTATCGCTGCAGGCTGAAACAAATTTGCGCGGGCCGGCATTTTTTTTGAAGAAGCCCTGACACCATTGACAAGATAGGGTTGCAATCCGAACAGCTCCGTATAAATAGAAACGATAATACTGGTTTCCCCATATTTCACTGTTCGCAATACAATACCTGCTGTTTTGTGAATCATAGAATTAAAATTGTCTTCGATCAGGATAAGGGATAAAATTCGGTTAAAATAGTTTTCTTTGTAAGATAATCGTCTATCCGCCTAAACTAACCATTTACTGACCATGTGGGAACATATCGCCCGATTTGTTTTGAAATTCAGACTGGCTTTCCTGCTGATCCTATTGGCCGCTACGGGTTATATGGGATATCATGCCACGAAAGTGCAAATGAGCTATGATTTTATACGGGCCATTCCAACCGATCATCCCAAATATATCATCTACCAGGCCTTTCGTCAAAAATTCGGCGAAGACGGAAACCTGCTGGTGATCGGCATTGAAACAGATAAATTATTTAAGAAAGAAGTCTTCAATGATTACACTTTGTTAAATGAACAGATAAAAAAAATTCCCGGGGTTGAAGAACTGATCAGCATTCCTTATGCAATCAATCTTGTGAAAAACGAGAATCTGGAAAAAATGCAATCAGTCCGTGTGTTTGCAGATCATTACGCTGACCAATCAGCGCTGGACAGCAGCAGGCGGATTTTTTTCAATCTTCCCTTTTACCGGGGGTTATTGTACAATGCGCATACAAACGCTTACCTGCTGGGGATTAATATCAACAAAAACATCATGAACTCACCGAAAAGAAATGCAGTCGTTGCGGAAATTGTAAGGGCGGGCAAAGACTTTGGTGAAAGAGAACATCTTGACATGCACTTCAGCGGTCTGCCCCTCATCCGAACCAATATGGCTACCAAGATAGCAACCGAAATGAAATGGTTTCTGTTTGGTTCAGTCATTCTTTCCGCTTTGATCCTGTTTTTATTTTTCAGAAGCTTTAGCACCATGCTGCTTTCTCTGGGCGTAGTGATTATCGGCGTGGTTTTTAGCATGGGTACCATGGATTTGTTCGGTTATAAAATCACCATCCTAAATGCACTGATTCCGCCGCTGATTGTGGTTATCGGTATCCCCAACTGCATTTATTTTCTAAACAAGTATCATACTTCATTCAGGGAAAAAGGAGATAAGAACCAGGCGCTATTTGAAATGATCCGGAGGATGGGAATCATTACTTTGTTCTGTAATATTTCAGCCGCTATCGGGTTTGGCGTCTTCTCCTTTACATCCAGTGCGATTCTGAAAGAATTCGGAGTGATTGCAGGAATCAATATCATGCTGCTGTTTATCATTTCAGTTATTCTTATTCCGGCAATACTCAGTTATCTTCCCGATCCCAGGGCAATGCATATGCGCTATTTGACGAACAGATGGCTCATGACCATACTGGATGGAATCGAAAGATGGGCTTTGAATCATAAATCACTGATTTATGGAATAACAACTATTGTTGTGGCAATTGCAGTAGCAGGAATATTCAGGCTTCACTCAGTAGGCTATCTTGTCGACGATCTTCCCAAAACCGACCCTATCTACAAGGATCTAAAATTTTTCGAAGAAAATTTCAAAGGTGTCATGCCTTTGGAAATTATTGTAGACACGAAAAGAAAAAGAGGATTGCGTGTCAACATGCTCCAAAACTTTGAAAAAATAAATCAGCTGTCTGACTTTATAGCCTCCGATCCGTCCATGGGTCATCCTTTATCTGTTGTGGAAGGATTAAAATTCGTTCGACAGGCATATTATCATGGCGACAGTTCCGACTATGGGGTGCCGAGCAATGAACTCGAAATCAGTTTTCTTGCTCCCTATATCAACAGCAAACCCGACAGCAATACACGATCGGGCAGCTTAAACAAATTATTGAAAAGTTTTATCGACAGTACCGGCCAGGAAGCCCGTATCAGTGTGAATATGGCCGATGTTGGTACGGAACGCCTGCCTGGAATATTGAACAGTATTGAAAAAAAATCTGCAGAATTATTTGACTCGACCAAGTACAGAATTGAACTTACCGGAAGTAGTGTGACTTTTCTTGCAGGAAGTGCATTTATTATCAATGGTCTCAAGCAAAGTATAATCTGGGCCTTTATCCTGATCGCTATCTGTATGCTTTACTTATTCAAATCACTCCGGATATTATTGTGTTCTCTTATTCCCAATGTCATTCCCTTAGTCATCACAGCAGGTGTAATGGGCTGGACAGGCATTCCGCTGAAACCCTCTACAGTACTTGTTTTCAGCATTGCCCTGGGAATTGCGATCGACATCACCATCCGTTTTCTTGTGAGCTACAAACAGGATCTCAGGCACGGACATTCCTCCGCGAAACAAACAGTAATCAATACGATTCACAGCACCGGTATCAGCATCATTTATACTTCCATGGTATTAATTGCCGGCTTTATCATTTTTTGTTTCAGTGAATTTGGGGGGACGCAAGCACTTGGCTGGCTGACTTCACTCACATTGGTAATGGCTACTTTGACCAATCTTATTTTCCTGCCGGCGCTTCTAATATCATTAAACAGGAATAAATAAAAGTGAAGAACGATTTGCTGTTGATAGCTACACTATTTTAATGCTTCCTGTAATTTATTTTCCAGATCAGGGCCGCGCAATTCCTGGCCAATTATTTTTCCCTCCGGATCTACCAATATATTGAAAGGAATCCCATCAATTTTGAACGTGTTAACCACTTCACTGTTCCAGTATTTTAAATCACTAACCTGTGTCCAGGCCAGCTTATCGTCTTTAATAGCTTGTTTCCATGCATCCTTTTCTTTGTCGAGGGAAACACCAAGTATCGTAAAATTTTTATTTTTAAATCGATTATAGGCTTCAACCACATTTGGATTTTCGGCGCGACAGGGTCTGCACCAGCTCGCCCAAAAATCAACAAGCACATATTTTCCCCTGAATGAAGAAAGAGAAATTTTCTTTCCATTTATATCCGGAAGACTAAAATCCGGAGCCTCTTTCCCGACCCAGGAATTATCGCTTAGCTTTTGTTCTGCGGCTGCCTGTTCCTGTTGTTGTGCACGAAAACTGCCTGCCATACTTTTCAGAGCTATGTTATCGGGGAATTTTTTCTGAAGCCCATTCAAAGACGCTTCAAAGTCAGATGAAGGCAAACTGCGGGATGCCCAACTCAAAGCCAGTACGCCAAGTGTAGCGTTGGAAGTCGTGCTTATAAAATGTTTCAAATAATTATTCAGATCATCAATTGCCTGGTTTCTTGCCAGCGCGGCAGAAGCAAGAGACTGGCTGTCGGGGGCAGTTGAAATCTTCAGGCTGTCAAGATCAGCAGATGATTGCTCAATTTCATAATTCTTTTTGCCGAATGTGGTGATCAGGTCCTTCAATTGTTTGCTGGCTTCAGAACCATCGACCTGGTAGTAATCATCCTTGGAAAAATCCACATTCAATTTTATTTGTTCTGCATCGTTGATCAGAGGTATCGGTTGCATGTTCTCGCCAAAAACCAATTCATAAATACCCTGGGGGCGGCCAATGCCTTTTAAACTTATTTTACCGTTGTTACCGGGAAGCCTGGCTGAATCGAGCGCAACGGGAGGCTGATCCTTGCCGAAAGAAATTTCTTCTAAGTATACCTTGATGGATTTTACATCGGTGAACGCGCTCAGTTTATCAGCATTAGCAAAACTCACATTTACCTGAAAACTATTTTTCGCTGCATGTTTACATGAAATAATAAGCAAAAGCATTGCAGAAGATGCCAGCACTAAAAATTTTTTGAACATATATTGCACGAATTTTATCAGATTACACGAATTATTTTTATTGTTCCAGTTTTTCCAATAATAACTTGTTAGTTAATTTAGGATCTGCCTTTCCTTTGGATATTTTTTTCACTTCTCCCACAAAAAGGCCAATCAATCCCTTTTTTCCTTTTTTGTATTCAGCGACTTTGTCCGGCATTTTGGCGAGCGCCTGCTGTACCCATAATGCCACCTCATCGGCATCCGAGCTTTGCAATAAATTCATGTCTTCTGAAAGCTGCAGCGGATCGCGGTGGGGTTCCCTGACCAGTTGCGGAAGAATGCGGGATGATGCAATAGAAAAACTCAGTTTATTTTCATCGACCAGTTGAATAAGTCGGGCAAGTTTCTCTGGCACAACAGAGAAATTTTTTATCGAAATATTGTTTTCATTCAGCCAGGATTTTATTGGCCCCAGTATCCAGTTCGATGCGGCTTTATAGTTAGAAGTCTTTTTTATCAATTCTTCAAAATAATCAACCGTTTCTTTATCATCTGCAATGACCCGGGCATCGTATTCAGGCAGCATCAGCCGGGTAGTATATTTTGCAATGAGTTCTTCCGGCAGGGCAGGAATGGTTGTGCTGATGTTTTCCAGAAGATCGTCCGTTACACGAAAAGCCGGAAGATCAGGGTCGGAAAAATAGCGGTAATCATTCGCCTCTTCTTTAGACCGCAACGCAAAACTGGTTCCGGTATCAGCATCAAAATTTCTTGTTTGCTGGATGACTGATCTCCCATTTTCAACTTCTTCAATCATTCTCTGCGCCTCGTATTCAATAGCCCGTTTCACGTTACGAATTGAATTCAGATTCTTTACTTCCACTTTTGTTCCCAGCCTGGTTTCTCCTTTTTTACGGATTGAAACATTGGCATCGCAGCGCATACTTCCTTCTTCCATATTCCCGTCACAAATTTCGAGATAGCGAAGAAGCCTTCTCAATTCAGTAAGATATGCATAAGCTTCATCTCCGCTACCAAGGCAGGGTTCTGTAACAATTTCAATTAGTGGCACTCCGGCGCGATTAAAATCGAGGCAGGTATTGTTCGGATCCTGATCGTGCAGACTTTTCCCTGCATCTTCTTCCAGGTGAATACGATTGAGGAGAATATTCTTTTCACCACCGGTGGTCTTTATTTTTACAAAGCCTCCTTTGCAGATAGGAGTAGTATGTTGAGAGATCTGGTATCCTTTGGGTAAGTCGGGATAAAAATAATTTTTGCGTGCGAAATAATTCACGCGCTCAATCTCGCAATGACAGGCCAGTCCCATTTTAATAGCGAACTCGATAGCTTTTTTGTTGAGCACAGGTAAAGTGCCCGGATATCCGAGTGTAACAGGGCTGATATGTGTATTGGGTTCTCCGCCAAAAGCCGCACTGTCGCTGCAAAACAACTTGCTTTGTGTCAATAATTGAGCATGGACTTCAAGCCCAATTACCGTTTCATATTTTTCATACCGAGAAAACATTCAATTTTACTTCCCGCTTTACAGCCCGGAAGAAGACGGCAAATTTACCTCATTCGGTCCGTATTTCGTACCGTCAAATTGACGAATGGCAAACTATATAAAACATCAATTTTCAAAGTGCCAAAATTCGTTGCAAATCAGCATCACTTACAGTTAAGAGGTTCACTGAAGGCAAGCGGCGGGTTAGTTCTTTCCAGTTCTTATCTTTTGCAAAAACTTCTTTTAACATGGAAAGCGCTTTATCAACTTCTTTATTATTAGCCAGGGTAATGGCTGTCCAGTATTTCATTTCCAGATTGTCGGGAAACATTTTCATTGCTTCTCCATATTCCCGCATGGCACCAGGCATATCATTTTTTTCTGTGGCCAGATCTCCGTTGTTCATGTGCAGATAGGCAACCTGGACTCTGTATAATCTACGAAGCTCAGTTAAAGGATTTGGATTATCATCCACTCTGACATCAATGGTCCTGTCATTCCAGGGCTTTCCGCTGGAATGTGCAGGAACAACAACGAGGGCTGCACTTTGTTTTCCCCGAATATCTCCTCCTGCCTGTTGGGCGGAATCGAGAGCAGCCAAAACTCTTTCTGCCAAAGGCTTTCCTGCTGTCTTGGTAAATGCTGCAGCCATATTCTGACAAACCTGGTTGCCCAGCATCATATTACTTTGTACGCTAAAATTATCTCCTTTG
>Ga0335076_10000927_pt1 | contig 27884 bp, 28 predicted proteins | sample Lox_Sample_25_FD_206717 | JGI IMG/M metagenome (GOLD analysis project Ga0335076, IMG submission 206717) | Soil microbial communities from Loxahatchee National Wildlife Refuge, Florida, United States - Lox_Sample_2.5 | ecosystem: Environmental > Terrestrial > Soil > Wetlands | place: USA... | reverse complement strand
TTCGTGTGGGGCTACCTGTACACGGGATTCATGTCGCTGAGCCAATCGTGGTTCGCGCACCTGCGGTTCGACGTGAACGCACCAGAGATGCGACCCGCTTCGACGGGCGCGCCCGGCTTCTAGATCGAAAGCCTTCCTCCGCCGAGGGTGTGACTTTGCTCGCATCCTTTCGTTCTTCCAGGGTATAGAATCAGATCCCATCGAGTTGTCCCCCGCCTTTGGAGGAACCTATGAACCTTCGTTGGTCCTGCTTGCTGTCTGGATTGATCTTCGCGAGCATAGCGTTCGCGGATAGCCCGCAAGTGAGCGAAGAAGGGAAAGCATGCGTGGAGTGCCACCAGGATTCGACGCCAGGAATCGTTGAGCAGTGGCAATCCAGCGCGCACGCGAAACAAGGAGTGGATTGCTACTCGTGCCATAAAGCGAACGAAGGCGATCCGGCCACGTTTGATCACTATGGCCACAAGATCGCAGTGATTGTGACGCCGAACTATTGCGGGCGCTGCCATGCAGCGGAAGTGACGCAGTTCGAAAAAAGCCATCATGCGGCGGCGGCCAAATTCATTGGTTCGCTGGACAACATGCTGGGCGAGATCGTGGAGGGAGGGCCAGCCGCCAACAACGGATGTCGGCAGTGCCATGGGAGCGAGGTGAAATATCTCGGGGAAGGAAAGTTCGATGCGGTGACCTGGCCGAATAGCGGGATCGGGCGGGTGAATCCGGATGGGAGCAAAGGATCGTGTGCGGCTTGCCACGGACGGCACACCTTCAGTTCGGCGACGGCACGGATGCCGGAGAACTGCGGGAAATGTCACCTGGGCCCGGATCATCCGCAGATCGAGATTTACAACGAGTCAAAGCACGGGATTCAATACCGCGCAAACATGGCGAAAATGAACCTGGAGTCGAAGAGTTGGGTGGTTGGGAAAGATTATTCCGCGGCGCCAACCTGCGCGACGTGCCACATGTCCGCGACCAGCCATCAGCCGGTCACGCATGATGTGGGCGACCGGATCAGCTACACACTGCGGCCCGCCATTTCCATCAAGCTGGACAACTGGGAGAAGCGCCGGCTGAATATGATGGACGTGTGCTCGAATTGCCACGCGACAGGCTGGGTGGACAATTTCTATAAACAGTATGAAGGCACGATCGATCTTTACAACGAGAAGTTTGCGAAGCCAGCAAAGTCAATCATGGACAAACTGTACGCGGCAAAGAAGCTGACGCCAACGCCGTTCGACGAAAAAATCGAGTGGACCTACTACGAGTTGTGGCATCACCAGGGCCGGCGGGCGCGCATGGGAACCGCGATGATGGGGCCGGACTACACGCAGTGGCACGGATTCTTCGAAGTGGCGAAGACATTCTATACCGAGTTCATCCCCGAGGCGGAACAATTGATGCCGGGAGTGACGGCCGAGGTGATGAAGTCCGACTACCACAAATGGACGAAGGGACTGACGAAGGAAGAGTTGCAACAGCAAATCGAGTTTTACAAGGACCGTTACCAGCAATAACGGACCAGGGAAAGCCCTTGCGCGGACGGACGCGGGGCGAAACAATGAAGTGATGAGCGTTCAGCAGAAAAAGCGTGCGCGTCTGAGCGGGGAAGAGATTGCGAACAGCGTGACGCACGGGATCGGGCTGCTGTTGAGCATTGCGGGGTTTGCCGCGCTGCTGGCGCTGGCGATCTTACGCGGAACGGCTTGGCACATGGTGGCGTGCGCGGTGTATGGGGCAAGCCTGGTGTGCCTGTACGCCGCATCGACGCTGTATCATGCCGCGATCTCGGCACGACTGAAGCGCGGGCTGAAGATCTTCGATCACAGCGCGATTTACTTGCTGATAGCGGGCACGTACACGCCATTCCTGCTGTTGAATCTGCGCGGACCGTGGGGCTGGTCGCTGTTCGGGGTGATTTGGGGACTGGCGTTTACAGGAATTCTATTCAAGCTGTGGTTCGTGGACCATTTCGAGCATGTGTCGACGGGAGTGTATGTGGCGATGGGGTGGCTGGTGGTTATCGCGGCGAAGCCCGTGCTGGCGCACGTGCCTGCAGCAACGTTGATGTGGCTGGTTGCCGGCGGACTTCTCTACTCGATGGGCGTGGTGTTTTACGCGTGGAAACGGCTGCCGTACAGCCATGCTGTGTGGCACGTGTTCGTGCTGGGCGGAAGCGCCTGCCATTATTTCGCGGTGCTACGCTCGGTGCTGGGGAATCCCGCCTGATGCGGATCAATTGTTCACGGCTTCTTCCATCCAGCGCTTGATCATATACTCGTACTTTGGTTCGAGGTCGAAGAAGGAGACACCGGCGCCCACGTTGGACGTGGAATAGATCACCCGCGCCTTAGTCTGAAAAGTGAGATCGCCGGCAATGATCTTGAGCAGAATGATGGTGCCCGGTGGAAACGGGTTCATCATGTCGAGATAGCAGCCGTGGAGGCTGAGTTCGCTGACGCGCGAAGCGACGCGAACTTCGGACTGTTCCTCATACAATTCCGCGCTGGCAATGAAAATACGCCTGGGAGAGCGGCGCCGTTCCCGTTCCATATAGCCCTCCGATCGTCGGGGTCGGTCCTTGCCTCCATGCTAATCCTAGAGCGGCGAGGGAAAAGTATTTTTCAGGGAGCGTGTCGTTTTCCTAAGCGTGTTGAGGAGGTCAATCGTAACTGCGGCTTCAAGGTGCGCTGGCCATGGGGACAGGTGGCGGGTTGGCTCCTCCAAGGTTGGCGAGTGGCCCGAGTATTGCGCTTACGTTACAATTTCGGATTCGGTTCAGGGCCCAGGAGCAACTTGAGGTGAATGGATGAGTGGTCTGCGACGTAGTGTCTGTGAATCGGTAAATTGGCGATTTCTGGGAGCGATTCTGGCCATAGCGGCCGCGGGCGGGCCGCCCGCGAATGCACAGCAGCGGCGGGAGCGGGAGCCGAATTCGGTGTATGGGGAACGGCGGGCAAAGCTGGCGTCTAATATCGATGGACCCATCGTACTGCTGGGATATACGGGAAAAGAGGAAGAAGCGCAAAACTATATTTTTGCGCAGGAAGAAAATTTCTATTATCTGACGGGCCATAACGAGGAAGAAGCGGCGCTGGTCTTGTTGCCGCCGGAGGGAAGCAAGGCAAAGAAGGATGACTGGCAAGGCCCACGAGAGATCTTCTTTTTGCCTCCGAAGGATGCGCGGAAGGAGAAGTGGAACGGGGCGCGGATGGCTCCGGGCGATCCGGGAATCGAGGCGCGGACGGGATTCGCGCAGATCAAGCCAACGCCCGAACTGCGCGCGACCGTGGAGCGGCTGGCGAAAATCTACCCGAACTTCTACACTATACTTCCCTACCAGAAGGAATTGGGCGGATACCCGCACGAGCGAGAGACAACGGAATGGCTGAAGCAGGCCGTGCCGCAAGTGGCCGTCAAGGATATCCGGAGCAACATTGGCGATTTGCGGGTGATCAAGTCGCCGACGGAAATCACGCTGTTGCGAGAAGCGATTGACCTTTCCAACGACGCGCACGTGGAAGCCATGAAGATGATGCGGCCGGGAGTGTGGGAATACCAGGTGGCGGCGAAAATGGTGGAAACGCACGCGATGGGTGGATCGGAAGCGGAAGCGTACGCGCCCATCGTGGGGGCGGGACCGAATTCGACGGTACTGCACTACGACAAGCTGAGCCGGAAGGTGGTGGATGGCGACATCGTGGTGCTGGATGTGGGCGCGCAGTATTCGGGATATGCGGCCGATATTACGCGCACGTTGCCCGCGAACGGGAAATTCACGCCGCGGCAGCGGGAGATCTACGAGATCGTGCTGGGTGCACAGGAAGCGGCGCTGAAGGCGTTGAAACCGGGAATGGACATGTGCCGGAAGGGCAACAAGAGCGTCTATAAGATCGCGTACGACTACATCGACACGCACGGGAAAGATCAACACGGAAAATCGCTGGGGCAATATTTCATTCATGGGTTGGGACACAACATCGGGCTAGACGTGCACGATCCGGGCGATACGTGCAGACCGCTTTCGCCGGGAATGGTGGTTACGGTGGAACCGGGGATCTATATACCGGAAGAAAACCTGGGCGTGCGGATTGAGGATGACGTGCTGATTACCGAAGGCGGATACGAACTGCTGAGCCGGAAGTTGCCGCGCGATCCGGAGGAGATCGAAAAAATCATGGCGGAAGGGGCGAAGGCCCGCGCTGCAGGGCAAAGCAATTAAATGGTGTAGGAGTTGTTTTTCGGTGTTCGCGCCATGGGAAGCGCGAGACGATCAGTTGAAACCATGCAAGAGGGCGCAGGGATGCCAGAGTTGGTCTTCGGCATGTGCGTCGCAAAACCATTTCTCACATTTCACGCAGCGAACGGTGGCGGGAAATCCGCACACCTCATTGCTGGGCGAGACGGCCTGGCAAGGGCGCTCGCTGTCTGGGCCCTGGTGATCGGCTTCGTCCATGAGAGCGGTACCTCTAGCAGGGGATTCTACGCCGCCTGGTTGGCATTCCAAGCGTAAAGACGGCGCAAAGTTACATTACGAGTTAAGGCTTGGCGTGGGCTGCAGCGGGCTTGGAGGCGGGGGAAGCGGGCTTGGCGGGGTTGGTGACGGCGGATTTGACCGGATAGGCCTGGTCGTAAAGTTTGGCGACGGCCTCGGTGATGTCAGTGGCAGGGGCGACAAAGAGAACCGGTGTGCCGGGAGCCGAGGAATCGATGACGGTGCCAAGGTTTTTCTCCGCGGCATAGCGATCGACGATGGGCAGGAGCTTGCCGCCGATGCGCTGGACGATGTCGTCCTTGGCGGCGTTGCGGTCGTCCTGAAACGCGGCCTGCTTGCGGTTGAGCTGGCGAGTAAGTCGCCGGCCTTCGGCCTGGGCTTTCGCCTTTTGCTCATCGGACCAAGTGTTTTGCTTCTCTCCGAATTGCCTGGCGATTTCGTCGATCTTGCGATTAATCTCGTTGAGTTCTTTTTGGCGGGCGTCAAACCTGGCTTCAAAATCGGCGAGCGCTTGCTTCCCTTCCGCGGTGGTGGCGATGGCCAGGCGGAGATTGATAATGGCAATTTTGGGTGTGGATTGAGCGTGGAGGGTGGCCACGGCGAAGAAGTAGACGAGGGTGACGAGGATTGGACGAAGAATGAGCTTCGGGTTCACGGTGTTCTCCGGTGGAGCGAGGAACGACAAGGTATTCGAGTATGGAGTAAGTATAGCGCGGCAGGTAGAACATGGTCAGCCACCCCTGCGACCATCCGGCGGGAATTCCGGGTGAGAACCCCAAGAGCCCACACGTGAAGCCGACGTGTGGGGCACCCAAATTCGGATTAGCGGCGGTGTGTGGGCCCCGGCCAGGATTGGAACCCATGACCGTAAATCGAGAATGGAGTTCCCGAGGGATGAAATAGCGGTATTGTGCTAAGGCAAATGGAACACCGGAACCGGATCATTCTGGCTGGAGCCATCGGGAACGTGCTCGAATGGTACGACTTCGGGCTGTACGGACTGTTGGCGCCGGTATTGGCATCGGAGTTCTTTCCTGGGCACGATCGAATCGCGGCATTGTTGGGAGTGTACGGCGGCTTTGCCGTGGGATTTGTGATGCGCCCAATTGGGGCGCTGGTGCTGGGTTACCTGGCTGACCGCGTGGGGCGGCGATTCGTATTGGCGCTTTCCGTGCTGCTGATGGGAGTGTCGACGGTGGCGGTGGGGCTGCTACCGACGTACCAATCGGTGGGAGTGTGGGCACCGATTCTGTTGGTTGCGGTGCGGATGTTCCAAGGATTTTCGGTGGGCGGCGAGTTTGTGGACTCGGTGACGTATTTGGTGGAAGCGGCAGCACCCGACCGACGCGGGGTGATGGGAAGCATCGCGAATCTGGGGTCGACGGGAGGGATGCTGCTGGCGGCGGGAGTAGCCGCGACGGTGACGAGCCTGGTCGATCCAGAGGTCCTGGCGGCCTGGGTGTGGCGAGTGCCGTTCCTGGCCGGAGGCGTGATTGCGTCGGCGGCATACCTGTTGCGGCGGCATCTGCCGGCGACCGGGAAGGAAGCGGAGCGCGAGGCGCGGATCAGGACGGAGGCTCCCCTGCGAACGGCGATTCGGGAGCAACGCGGAATTTTGTTTGCGACGTTACTGTTCACTTCGGGCTACGGAATTGTGAATTACCTGACGATGGTGCTGCTACCGACGTATGCGCGCGAATTCTGGCACATTGCGGAAGGGCAGGCGTTGCGCATCAACACCGCCGGACAGGCGTTGGCACTGTTCGTGGTGCCGCTGTCGGGGTGGCTATCGGATCGCGTGTGGAGACGAAGGACGGCGCTGGCGGTGTTGTTCGCTGCCGAAGCGATTGTGGCCTGGAAAGCGTTCGACCTGGCGGCGAATGGTGGCGCGGGGGGATTGTGGATCGCGCAAATGGTTTTCGCGTTTCTGCTTGCGATGGTGATGGGGCAAACGCCGGCGATGTTGTCAGAACAGTTTGCGAGCGAGTATCGGGTGAGCGCACACGCGGTGACGTTTAACATCGGGATCGGGATATGCGGTGGGACCGCGCCGATGGTGGCGATGGCGCTGATTCGTGGTACGGGAAATCCGATGGCACCGGCGATGTATTTGATGTTCGCGGGGAGCCTTGCAGCGATGAGTGTGCTGGCGCTGCGGGAACGAAGCCGGAAAGAGTTGGGGGCGGGAGGAGGGTGAGGCAGCACTACCCACATCGAAATCAAGGGTGCACCGTCCACAATGCAGAAAGTCCAACCCGCACCCTTAAAAACCAAAGGGTGGGCCACCCGACAGACGCAGGGTCCCGATAAACGCTGCTATGAAAATAGGGTTCAGCGGGCGGCTGGATTGGCCGGGGTCACGCAGCTTTCTGCTCGAGAGTGACGGTATAGCCGAGACGCTCGAGGCGATGAACCAAGTTTCGAGTCAGGTGGTGTTTGTTGAGTCTGTCGAGGTAGAGATCCCCTAATTCGTTGTAACAGACCCGTCGGGAAAACATGTGGTAGATGGCCACCAAGATCTTATGGGCTATCGCTACTGCAGCGCGCTTGTAACCTCGTCGAGCTTTGAGTCGGTAAAATTTGTCTCTCAGGTAAGTGCCTTTGGCTTTTGCCGCCGCGTTGGCGGCCTCCACGAGTGCCGTCTTCAGATAGACATTGCCCTTGGGAATGCGACTACTTCTGCGCTTGCCGGCCGATTCATTGTTGCCCGGACAAACTCCCGCCCAGGAGGCGAGCTGCGAAACATTCTCGAACACATTCATGTCTACGCCCAATTCGGCAATGATTGCTCCGGCCAGTGCCGTATCCACACCTGGGATTTCATCCAATAGAGTGACTTCTGCTGCGTAGGGCTTTAGTTTCTCTTCGATACGTTGCTCGACGATGGCTAGATCTTTTTCGACCGCCGCAAGCCGATGCAGTTGTACGCTTAACAAGAAACGGTGGTGTTCTTCCATTTTTCCTTCCAGAGCCAACTGCAGTTCGGGAATCTTTTTGCGCAGTTGCTTTTTGGCCAGTTGGGCCATCTCTTGTGCCGTGTCTCGGCCTTCTGCAAGAGCTAACAGCATGAGTCGACCGGAAGCCCCGAAGACATCACTGACCACGCTGGCCAGCTTGATGTTGGCGGTCTCCAGCACTTTCAGCAGACGGTTGCGCTCCGCCGACCGACTTTCCACCAGCTTGCGGCGGTAGCGGGTCAAGTCGCGGAGTTCGCGGATGGGCTTGGGCGGAACAAAGCTGGCGCGCAATAGCCCGTGGCAGAGCAAATCCGCGATCCACTCCGCATCTTTCACGTCGGTCTTGCGACCGGGGACCTTCTTCACGTGCTGTGCGTTGGCGACCACGATCTCGAAAGCCCCTTCGAGAATCGCGTAGACCGGCTTCCAGTACACCCCAGTGCTTTCCATGGCCACATGCGTGCAACCTTCCGAGAGCAACCATTCCCGTAAGCTAACCAGATCGCGTGTGGAGGTGCCGAAGGTGCGCACCTGTTTGTGAACTTTCCCGCTCTGTAAAAAAATCAACAAACAAGCCACCACGGTGGCCTGATGCACATCCAATCCACAACCACGTTCCACGAGAGTTTGCATCACACCTCCTCAGTGGAGGCGATTGCTGCGCCGCGGGTCTGTTACAGACACTGCTATTCGTCCTTCCCAATTTATGGGTGCGACAAAAGGTGATACCTTTACCGGCGCGGGTCAGTCTTACCGACGGGATCGATATCCCCATTGCGATTTTCCGAACTCCAAGCAATCGCCATCCTGCGTTGCTTGTAGCACAGACTGACCCGTCACCACAGACAAGCCCGCTGAACCCTATTTTCATGCATGGTGGTGCGCCAAGGGCGCATGAATTCTTACCGGAGAGTTGGTTTCAGTAGCCCGTTGGGAAGAGTACAATGGACTGCAGTATGAAGGTCGAGATCGTTCACTGTCCAACGTGACAGAACAACAGCGCCAAGGTCGCGAGTCTCGTGGCCCGGATCAAGCAGCGGCTAAACATTGAAGCTGTCTGTACACCTGGCAAGACTGGCCAGTTCGACGTGATAGCGGACGGCGAAAGGATTGCCGAGCGCGGTGGAAACTGGCTCACTCGGAGCTTCGGCGCCGGTTATCCAGACCTTGAGACAGTGATCGAGCAGCTCGCCGAAAAGAACCGTGCGGGAACTGGTCGGACCTGATGAACGCAATCGGGAAGGTTCGTAATAGCCTGCTCGAATCGATCCCCTCCCTGACGCACACACGTTGACTGCGACCCCCAGGCCCAGGTCGTAGCAATTTCCCCTCATTGCGTAATACTCCTAGGCGCGATTGACCGGGCTGCGGGGGGCTGGGGTATACTGGTTTTTTGCGCCGGGAGGGCGGTATTCCTGGCGTGCCTCGAGTCATTCCACGCGTCGCTCCAGTGGGCCGCCGTCTGGAATTTCCGAAATGAAACCGAGCGGTTTGCATTTCAGAAAATCGAGGGAGGATTTTGTCTTGGGCACAGCGAAGAACTGACAGGAAGGCCAGCGCTACGAACCCGGTGCTAGCCTGAAGGCTAGCGCTACACAGGCAAGAGCTGGCACAAAAGCCGGCGCTACATGGAAGAAGCAAAGCGAGAGATGGTAAATCACAAGGAGTCGAACGGCTGCGGTCTGGCCGAATGAACTATGAGCAGCGTGAAAGCAACTCAACTGCGGCCCGGGATGGTGATCCAGCACGAAGGGCAACTGTTTTCGGTGTTCAGCACGGAGCATCGCACGCCGGGGAACAAGCGGGGATCGATGCAAACGCGGATGAAGAACCTGCGGACGGGCGCGATCATCGATTACCGGTTCCGGGCGGAAGAATTTGTGGACCGGGCGATCCTGGACGAGATCGAGTTTGAGTTTCTGTACCACGAGGGCGACGAATACCACTTCATGAACACGAAGACGTACGAGCAGATGCAAATGACCAGGGAAGAGCTGGGCGAGACGGTGTACTACCTGATTCCGAACACGGTGGTGAAGATCGAGTTTTTCGAAGAGAAGGCGATCGGCGTGGATCTGCCGGACACGATGGAAATGAAGGTGGTGCAGACCGAGCCGACACTGCAGAAGGCAACGGCGAGCGCGGTGATGAAGCCGGCGACGCTGGAGACGGGGCTGGTGGTGAACGTGCCGCCGTTCGTGAATGAAGGGGATCGGATCAAGGTGGATACGTCGGAGGCACGATACGTGCAACGGGTGGAGTAAAAGGGTGTAACGGTATAAGGGTGTAGGAGTAAAGGCAAAAGAAAAAGCGTTTGATGCGAAAAGTAAAAGGGATAAGGTTGGCGCCGCGGGATGGATCTCGCGGCGTTTTTGTTTTTTAGGGAGGAAGGGAAAAAAGGAAGTCTAACGTGTGCCGCGCCTAACGGCGCTGGTTGGTCGATGCCGTAGCGCGGTCCGTTGTTGCAGACTCCAAGTGAAGGAAAGCGGAGAGATGGACTCGCCAAAATCGCCCTTCGCGGCTCAGGGTAAACGGATTGGCGCTCCCGGGCTAGGCTTTGTTGGCGATACCTAGTTCGCCGGCGGGGTGGGCGCCGAAGACGCGGTCGAAGACTTTATCGACGCTGCGGAGCTGGCGGTTGAGGTCGAAAGTATATTGGAGTTCCTTAGCGTTGAGAACGTTGGTGATGCGTGGGTCCTGGGCCACGCGATCGCGGAAGCTGGAGTCAGATTCCCAGGCGGCCATGGCGTTTTCCTGGATGGCTTTGTAGGCTTCGTCGCGCGGCATCCCTTTTTCGACTAAATCCTGAAGAAGCTGGCCGGAGAAGACGAGGCCCTGCGTGGAGTTGAGGTTGCGCAGCATGCGTTCTGGGAAGACGCGCATCTGACTGACGATGGCGGTCATTTTATTGAGCATGTAATCGACGAGGATAGTGGAATCGGGAAGAATGACGCGCTCGACGGAAGAGTGGGAGATGTCGCGTTCGTGCCAGAGAGCGACGTTTTCGTAGGCGGCCATCATGTTGCTGCGAACGAGACGGGCGAGGCCGCAGATCTGTTCGCAGGTGACGGGATTGCGCTTGTGGGGCATGGCGGAACTGCCGCGCTGGTTCCCGCCGAAGGGCTCTTCGGCTTCGCGGACTTCGGTGCGCTGGAGGTGGCGGATTTCGAGGGCAACTTTTTCGAGGCTGGCGGCGATGAGCGCGAGGGCGCTGAGATAGTGGGCGTGGCGGTCGCGCGAAATGACCTGCGAGGCAACGCGGGTGACCGCGAGACCGAGGCGCTGGCAGATTTTCCCTTCGATTTCGGTTCCCAGATGCGCGGCATTGCCGACAGCTCCGGAAATCTTGCCGAAGGCGACTTCGCCGGCGGCCTGGCGGAAACGATTGATGTTGCGCTGATTTTCGGAAAACCAGTTGGCGATTTTGAGGCCGAACGTGATGGGTTCGGCGTGAATGCCGTGGGTGCGGCCGATTTGCGGGGTGCGCTGAAATTCGTGGGCGCGAAGGTCGAGGACTTCACCGAAGAGAACGAGGTCGCGTTCGATGATGCGGGAAGCGTCGCGCAGGAGGAGAGCTTGCGCGGTATCGACGACATCGTTGGAGGTCATGCCGTAGTGAAGCCAGCGAGCGGCGGCGGGATCACCGATAGTTTCGCCGGCGGCCATGGTGAAGGCGATGACGTCGTGTTTGACGTGGGATTCGATCTCGTTGATGCGGGCGACGTCGATTTTGGCGCGGGAGCGAAGCAGAGCGGCGGCTTCGCGCGGAACCTGGCCGGCTTCGGCTAGGGTGTCGGCGGCGGCGAGTTCGACATCGAGCCATTTCTGGTAGCGGTTGGCGTCGCTCCAGACACGGCCCATTTCTTCGCGGGTATAGCGTGGAATCACGTGCGGCACCCCCCTCTTGGTTTGCAGGCCATTATCGCACGTTGGAGCCAAAGAGAGATTCCTCGCCTGGCTCGGAATGACGGACTTGGGTTGTCGGAGTGACGCGCATGGATTTTGTGTGGTTGGAGTGCTAAAAGGCTGGCGGGTGGTAAGTTAGCCGCGGGAGGGGGGACCTAACCGCGAGAGCAGAATTCTGTCTAACGATGGGAATGCGAGAGCGCATGGAGACGGCTGGAGTGGAAACCAGCGACGCCGAGGCGGTCGAACGGACGCTGGCGGGCGCGCGGGATACGTATCGTGTCCTCGTAGAGCGGCATAGCCGGAACGTGTTTCGAATGGCGTACCGGATGACCGGGAACCGGCAGGACGCGGAAGAAGTGGTGCAGGAGGCGTTTTTGCGAGGGTATCAGAAATTGCGGCAGTTTCAGGGGCAGGCGAATTTCGGGACGTGGGTGTACCGAATTGCGGCGAACTACGCGATCGACCGGCTGCGGACGAAGCATGCGGAGCAGTCGCGCCGGCAGGTGGCGAGCGGGCCGCAAGAGGATGGGCTGGAGATCGATCCCCTGATGAGCGCGAAGGATCTGGCGCCGTCACCGGAACGATTGGCGGCAAGCGCGCAGCTGGCGGAAAAGATGAAGGAGGCGCTGGACGCGTTGTCGCCGGCGGAACGGACGGCGATCGTGATGCGGCACTGGGAAGGATGCGCGATTGAAGAGATTGCGGCGGTGCTGAAGTCGAACACGAACGCGACGAAGAACACGGTGTTTCGCGCGGTGGCAAAGTTGCGCAAGGCATTGGAGCCGTACGCCGGAGGAATGGGCGCGGCCCGTGCGATGGGAAGCGAGTCATGAATCATTTGAACGAAGAAGAATTGATTGCGTATCGCGATGGCGAGGAGAAAGGGCGCGCGGAAGCGGCGGCTCACCTGGGAGAGTGCCCGGAGTGCCGGAAAGAGCTGGCGCGGATCGAAGCGGTGTTTGCGGCGCTGGACGCGATGCCGGTACCGGACCCGGGAGCGGATTACGAACGGAGAGTGTGGCAGCAGCTGGAGCCGCGATTGCGGGAGAGGCGGGCGCGGTGGTGGGAGGGATTATTTGAAGGACGGCGGCTGGCAGCGGTGGGCGCGATGGCGGCGCTGATGCTGGCGGCGTACTTCATCGGGATTCGAGTGGGGCGGAACACTCCGGGAGACGCAGCCAGAGTGGCGGGGACAGAAAAGGTGCGGGAGCGGGTGCTGGTGGTGGCGGTAGGCGAGCATTTGGGGAAGTCGGAGATGGTGCTGGTGGAACTGTCGAACACGGAGCCAAGAAAAGGCGAAAAGCTGATTAATATTTCGTCGGAACAGAAGCGCGCACAGGGGTTGGTGGAGGAGAACCGGTTGTACCGGCAGACGGCGTTGCAGGAAGGCGATCAGGCCATGGCGAGCACGCTGGACGAGCTGGAGCGGGTGCTTCAGGACATTGCGAATTCACCGGACGAGGTGACCCCGGCGCAGTTCGAATCGTTGCAGAAGCGGATTGAGGCGAAAGGGATTTTGTTTAAGGTCCGGGTGGTCAACCAGGACTTGCGAGAGCGGGAGAAGAACGACCGGCCCTCGCCGACTCAGGGAAATTCAGAGACGAAGGAAAGGAACAAGGTATGAACGGGCGAATGACGGAGAGGTTGGTGAAGATCGGAGCGCGTCTAGGCATCGCGGCAGGGCTGCTGCTGTTTCCGATGATGGGCGGTGGTGCAACAGCGGCGACGCAGGCTGAGGGGCTGCAGGCACCAGCCGAGGCGAACCGTTACGTAGAGAACGACGCGGCGCGCGAAGCCGAGCAGGATGCTCGCGACCGCGAGCAGGCTAAGAAGGAAGCAAACGCGGACCGGCAGGACCGCATGCAGGATTTGTACGACACGGGGCGTGAGGCGCTGGACGACGGGCAATACGGCCAGGCAGCGAAGAAATTTCAGGAACTGGCGCAGATGAACGGATCGCAGAAAGATGCGGCGCTGTACTGGCTGGCGTACGCGGAGAACAAGCAGGGGAAGCGGGACGCGGCGCTCTCGACGATTGGCGATTTGAAGAAGGCGTATCCGCAGAGCCGCTGGACAAAGGATGCCGACGCTCTGGCGATGGAGATCCGGCAGAACAGCGGGACGAAGCCGAATCCGGATGCGGTGGGAGATGAAGAACTGAAGCTGCTGGCGCTGCAGGGTCTGATGAACAGCGATCCATCGAAGGCCGTGCCGCTGATTGAAAAGGTGCTGAACGGTTCGGCTTCGCCAGCCGTGAAGTCGAAGGCGCTGTTCGTGCTGGCACAGAGCGGCACGCCGCAGGCTTCGGACATTCTGGGAAGAGTGGCGCTGGGGAAATCGAACCCCGAGCTGCAACGGAAGGCCGTGGAATATCTGGGAATTTTCGGCGGGGAGCACTCGGAAAAGACGCTGGCGGAAGTCTACAACACCACGACGGACGAGGGGATCAAGCGCGCGGTGCTGAAGAGCTACATGATTTCCGGCAACAAACAGAACCTGTTCAATGCGGCGGAGAGTGAAAAGAACGAGGAGCTGAAGCGCGAGGCCATCAAGCAGTTGGGATTGGTAGGAGGCGAGAGCGAGCTGGAGCAATTGTACAACGCCGAGAGTTCGGTGGAAGTGCGGCGAGAAATCCTGCAGGCATTTTTTCTGGCGGGCGATTCGCGACGGCTGGTGCAGGCAGCGAAGACGGAGAAGGATCCGGAACTGCGACGGGCGGCGATCAAGAATCTGGGACTGGTAGGCGGGCACGAGGCCTCGGACGCGCTGCAGTTGATCTACCAGAAAGAGACGGACCGCAGCCTGAAGGAAGAAGTGCTGAACGCGTACTTCCTGGAGGGCAACTCGGCGGCGCTGGTGGCGATCGCGAAGAGCGAGAAAGACCCGGAGCTGAGGAAGAAGGCGGTAGAGAAGCTGTCCTTAATCGGGGATAAGACGGCGACGGATTACATGATGGAGATCTTGCAGAAGTGAGGTAGGCCATGAGGAGCGATTGGGCGATGGTCCGGAAGATCGTGGGGCTGAGTTTCATCGTGGCGGGATTGATCTGGGGATTCGCGCTGCGGATGCGCGGCGAGGCAGGGCGCGTGGAAGCGGCGGGAATGGCGGTCGGGTCACAGGTTGGCGGCGAGAACGACGCACCGAACTTCCAAAATGCGCACGTGGAGAAGCGGCCGGTGCGAGGAACATTAGCGGAAGAGGTTCGCAGCTGGAGCAGCGGTACGACAACGGCGCGGTGGCTGGGATACTCGGTAACCGAAGTGGAGGGCGACCGCGTAGTCTGCTGCTCGAACTGGAATGAGTCGGGAAGACAATGTGGCGTCTGCCAACTGGAGGGAAACCGTCAGGGCTTCAATGTGAATTCGAGCGGGGCGGAGAAAAGCACGGTGCACCTGGAGGGCTCGCAAAGGCTGGCGGTACTGATTCGCGCAGAGAACGGAAAGGCCCGAAAGATTCGAGTATTTTCGGCGGATTGTGCCGCGGATGGCGGCGGAAAAAAAGTGCAGTGGCTGGAAGGAGTGAAGGACCGCGAGAGCGTGGAGCTATTGAGCGGGTACGTGCGAGCGGAGAGGGCGAACGGAGAAAATGACGAGTCGCTCGGCCGGGGCGCGTTGACGGCGATTGCGCTGGATGGGGATGCCTCGGCGGAGAAGGCTCTGGAATCGTTTGTGGAGCCGGGGCAGCCGGAGTGGCTGCGGCGGGAGACGGCGTTCTGGTTGGGCGAGGCGCGCGGCGCTGAGGGGTTTCGGGTATTGCAGAAGATGGCGCGCAATGATCCGAGCGCAAGTGTGCGGGAGCAGCTGACGTTTGCGCTTTCGGTGAGCAAGGAAGCGGACGCAGTGAACGAGATGATAAGGATGGCGCATGACGACGCGAGCGCCCAGGTACGCGGGCAAGCGCTGTTCTGGCTGGCGCAGAAGGCCGGGAACAAGGCGGTAGGAGCGATTGATGGCGCGATTCAGAACGATCCGGATACTGAGGTGAAGAAGAAGGCAGTGTTCGCATTGAGCCAACTGCCGCGCGATGAAGGAGTGCCGAAGCTGATTCAGGTGGCGCAGACGAATCGCAATCCCGAGGTGAGGAAGCAGGCGATGTTCTGGTTGGGGCAGAGCGAGGATCCGCGGGCGCTCGAGTTTTTTGAGAAGGTGCTGGGGCAGTAGAAATTGCTTGGAGCAAATTCTGCTGTTCGACGAAAATGGCTGGAGTTGCGCGAACGACTGGGTTGATGGGTTTGCTTCCTTCGCTGCGCGGCTTGGCACAAGTGGGAGCGGAAGCGCTGGCATGAAGGCCAGCGCCACGCGGACCGCGCCCGACACTGTTGCGCGGGCCACTCAGCAAGTGGGGTTCGCGCGCTAGCGGAGCAGATCTTCTAACTGGATGCGGGAGCCGGTTTTGGCGTCGCGATATTTGACGATGACGGCGGCCTGAAGGGATAAGCCCCACTTTTGACCGGCGGGCGTAGAGATGGCACGTGAGCCCGGAATGACAACCGCGTCTTCGGGGATGATGACCGGTTGATCGTCTTTGGCGGAATAAACCTGACCGCGGACTAAATCATAAACGGGAATCGAGCGGTTCAGAATGGTGCCCGTGCCAAGGACGGCGCGGCGCTTAACGATGGTGCCTTCGTAGACTCCAGCATTTCCACCGACCAGAACGTCGTCTTCAATAATCACGGGCAATGCGCCAACGGGTTCGAGGACTCCGCCAATTTGGGCGGCGGCGGAGAGATGGCAGTTCTTGCCGATCTGCGCGCAGGAACCAACGAGAGCGTGGGAATCGATAAGCGTGTTTTCGCCAACGTAGGCGCCGACATTCACAAACATCGGCGGCATGCAGATGACGCCGCGCGCGATGAAGGCGCCGTCACGAATGCTGGAGCCACCGGGAACGATACGGACGCCGTCGCCGGCGGAGATGCCGCGGACAGGATAAGTGGACTTGTCGAAGAAGGGCTGGCGGTGCGCGTCGATAGACATATCCACGATGGCACCCATGCGAAAACCGAGAAGAATTCCTTTCTTCACCCAGGCATTGGCGCGCCAGCCGGTCGGCGAGCCTGCAGCGGGCTCAGCGGAGCGGATTTCACCTCGATTGAGAGCCGCTTTGAAGGACTTGAAGAGTTCGAAATGCTCCTGCTGGTAGGAGGCCGGAGGATTGTCAAAGAGCGATTCAATTTGAGATGGCAGCATGAGATTTTTCGACGAGGCGCAAGGATTCGAGCACGGAAAGGATGCGCGCGCGATTTTCGGGCTTCGGCGGAACCAGAGGCAAGCGCCAGCGAGGCTCAAGCAAACGCATTTCCGCCATGGCACATTTCACCGGGATGGGATTCGACTCGACGAAATTGACTTCCATGAGCGGATGGAAGCGGCGGTGGATCCGGCGGGCCTGTTCGAAATCGCCACTGAGCGCGAAGTGCGTGAGATTAGCCATTTCGCTGGGGATTTCGTTGGAGACGACAGAGATGACGCCATGGCCGCCGAGGGCGATGAGAGGCAGAGTGAGCGAATCATCGCCAGAGAGAACGAGGAACTTTTCAGGCACGCAGTTCAGGATAGCGGCCATTTGCGCAACACTGCCGGAAGCTTCCTTGATGCCGACGATGTTGGGAATTTGCGCGAGGCGGTGCACGGTGGCGGGCTCGATGTTGACGCCAGTGCGGCCCTGGACGCTGTAAAGAATGATGGGGAGATCGGCGGCGGCGGCGATGGCCTTGTAATGCTGATAGAGTCCTTCCTGCGTGGGCTTGTTGTAGTAAGGAGTGACGGAAAGGATGCCACTAACGCCAAGCGCGGCGAGTCCGCGTGCACGAGAAATCACTTCGGCAGTGTTGTAGCCACCGGCGCCGGCGAGAACGGGGACTCTGCCCTTGGCGACGTCGAGGGTGATTTCGACGACGCGCATGTGCTCTTCGTCGGTGAGCGTGGGGCTTTCGCCAGTGGTGCCGCAAGGAACGAGAAAGTCGACACCCGCGTCGATCTGGCGCTTGACGAGCGAACGAAGCGTGCATTCACAGACGGAGCCATCGAGTCGAAATGGCGTGACCAGCGCTGTTCCAGTTCCGGTAAACATGTAATGCTCCTTTACAGATGGTGATTCACGAACCGGCCGCAGATTTTCTGCCCTGCAAGTCCGCGAGTACTTCCCGAAATTCGAATACACCTTTTTTGCCGATGATCCAGCGAGCGGCTAACAGGGCGCCACGAGCGTAGCCCTCGCGATTCTTGGCGGAGTGGCGCAAGGTGATGGTGTCAGAAGGCGAATCGAAACCGATCTCATGCGTGCCGACGTGGGTTCCGGCGCGGCTGGCGCTCAACGAGACGGGGCGGGCAAAACCAGCAGCGCGCAATTCCTGTTCGAGCTTTTTAAGCGTGCCGGAAGGCGAATCCTTTTTCGTGGAGTGGTGAATCTCCCAACCCCAGGCTTCGTATTCAGGATGATCCGCGAAGAGAGTGGCGGCACGCGAGACAACCTCGAAGAAAAGATTGACGCCAATGGAGAAATTAGCGGCGTAGAGCAGAGCGGTTCCCGCTTGAGAGATTTCGGAGCGGATCTGCGGGAGTTGTTCGCACCACCCCGTGGTGCCGCAGACGGTATTGACACCGAGAGCGGCGAGTTGGCGAATGTTGGCCGGCGCAGCGGCGGGAGTGGTGAACTCGATGGCGACGGTGGCGCCGCGGAGGGTCTGCGACCAAAGGGTGGAGATGTTCGAACTGGAAAGGCAGGCGCGCACGTCGAAATCGTAATCGGGGGCGAGTTGCTCGACGAGGCGGCCCATTTTGCCGTGACCAAGAATGGCGAGAGGAGTGGTCATGCCGGGGCCTCGCCGGTGGCCAGCAGTTGGCGGACCATGCGGGAGTAGATGCCGACCGCATCGGTCAATTCCTGTTTGGGGATACGCTCTTCGGCGGTGTGGGCAACGTGGATGCTGCCGGGCCCGATCAGGTAGGGCCGGCCCCAGGCGCCATTGAACGCGGGAATGTCTGTGGCGAAGGCAACGACCGTGGTGGAGAGATCGGCGAGCGTATTGAGATGAAGGGCGGGATTGAAAAGGACTTCGCGCGCTTCGACTTTGTGAACCTGCGCAGCTTTGGAGATGGCAAAGCGAAGTTCAGCAGGATCGGCGACCAGGCGGAACATGATTTCAGCGCGGGCTTCGTCCGCAACGACGTTGGGCGCGCGGCCACCGTGGATGGTGCCGACGTTGAGAGTGGATTGGCCAAGGATGGAGTTGGATGGAAGGGGAATGGCGCGAATCTCGGCGAGCGTGTCGAGAAGCGAATGGATGGCGGAGTGGCCGAGGTGGGGATAAGCGGAATGGGCGAGTTTACCGCGAGCGATGATTTCGTAGCGAAGGACACCTTTGGAGCCGAGGGCAAGCTGGTTTTCGGTGGGTTCGCCATTGATGAGGAAGCGCGAGCCCCTGGGCGTGGAAGCAGCGGCGGTGGCTCCGGCGCTGTCGCGCTCTTCGCCGACGACGAAGAGGAGAGCGAAGTTGCGCGTGCCGGAAGCGAGTAGCGATTCCGTGGAATGGATCATAGACGCGATGATGCCTTTCGCGTCGCAACTGCCGCGGCCGTGAATGTGCGCGTCGTCCTCAGTGGAGGAGAAGTAGGGCGGAACGGTGTCCATGTGGGTGGAGAGAGTGACAATGGGATCGCCGAAGGTGAGGAAGAGATTGTCGCGATTGGGCGCGGCGATCTGGCGCTCGATGCAGCCGTTGTGGCGGCCGGCGAGCAAGGAGAGATGAGAAAAGAGAAAATCGACGACCGGCTTTTCGTTTCCCGTGGTGGAATCGAGATCGACGAGAGCGCGAGTTAGAGCAAAAAGGTCCATAGCGATGCACTTGGCTAAGGTTGGGAACAGGCATTACGAAAGGAGGGCCGCGCGGAACGCCGTGGTCTGCCTCTCGATAGCGCTCCACCCGCGAGATGGGGTGACAGTGTCCAGGATTTAGCCCGAACCCCAACCGCAGACTGCCAGCCAGCGCTGCGATTTCGGCGGCGATCAGTTTGTAAGCTGACCTGGCGTTAAGCCTGACCCCTTTCACAGAGCGCCCGATGCTGAATCGGAAAACGCGCCCGGATACTTATGGCCGCCGCACCTCTACCAAGTTCTTTTTACGGTAGAAGAAAACGAGAGCGGTGTCAACGCGAATGGGGCGCTGGTTACAACTCAAGAGGCTTGAGTGGGGTCTGTTGAGAGGCGATGAGGAGTTCGCCAGTAAATGCCGCTTCGGCGGGACGGCGGCCGAGGGCTTCTTTGGCGGAGAGATGGGCTAGATCGGGATTGTTGTTCTCTTGCGAAATGTGAGCGAGGACAAGATAGCGAGCGCGGGAATCGAAGCCGTCGGGATCAGAGAGGAATTCACTGACCGCATGATTGGAGAGATGGCCAGTGCGAGAGAGGACACGCTGCTTGACGACCCAGGGGTAGGGGCCGACCTTGAGCATATCGAGATCGTGATTGGACTCGAGAATCATGCAATCGGTTTCGCGGAGGTGGACTTTGACCATTTCGGGCAGATAGCCGAGGTCGGTGCAGATCGCGACTTTGGAACCGTTGGAGCGAAAGGTGAAGCCGATGGGATCGGCGGCGTCGTGGGGAATGGCGAAGGCGTGAACGTCGATATCGCCGATGGAGAAGTGCTGGCCGGCTTGAATTGATTCGACACCTTTGAGGCGCTTCTGGAAAGTCTCGGGGAGAATACGATGGAGCGCGTCCATGGTGGGTTCGGTGACGAAGAGAGGCGGGGATTTCCAGATTCCGAGGACTTGCGGAAGGCCGGTGCAGTGGTCGGAGTGCTCGTGGGTGATCAGGACGGCGTCGAGATGATCGATTTCGCGGCCGACAGCGGCCAGGCGGGCCAGGGTTTCGCGTTTGCCCAGACCGGCATCGACGAGGATGCGCGTGCGCTCTGTTTCCAGCAGCGTGAGATTGCCGGCACTGCCCGAAGCCAGAATGGAGACGCGCAAGCCGATCGGAATTCCCCCGGAAAACCGCGTGCCGCAAAAACTTTTCAAATGATGGCAGAGGGGAGGAGCAGCGTCAATGCACAAACGACGCGAGAGTGGAAAATTGACGGGCGTGACGGCCGCTCGGATTATGGCTAGAATCCGAGTGTTGAGCGTGGAGATGTCATATGAACATAGCGGCGAGGCCTCTAACCGACGAGGAACTGGACGAATTGGATGAGCTGCTCTATCGAGTCGGCGGGTCACGTTCCATGAACGTCGAAGAACTCGATGGCTTTCAGTGCGCGCTTATTGCCGGCCCCGAACTACCCACCATCCAGGAGTATTTACCAAAGATATTGGGCGGAGAGGCCGAAGAAGTGGTGGTTCCAACGGGGAAGACGGTGAACCGGTTGCTTTCGTTGCTGATGCAGAATTGGAACTCGATCGTAGCAGAATTACAGGGCAAGGGGTTCCATGTGCCATTAGTGCTCTGCGACGAAAAAGGAATCGCGCGGGGTAATGATTGGGCCAGCGGCTTCCTCGGTGGAACCGAAATGCGCAAGGAGGCGTGGAGGGAGCTGTTCCAAGACGAAAACAAATTCGCCCCAATGATTCCGATCATTGCATTGGCTTATGAGGATCACCCTGATAAGAGAGTGCGGCCTTACAAAAAACCGATCAGCAAGAAGTTGCGGAGAGAATTGATTGCCGGCGCTGCGGCTGCCGTGAAGGTGCTTTACGATCGACGACTCCAATCGCGACGCGAAGGCGGCCGGGCCGCAACGCAGACGAAGCCCAGATTTCAGCGAACGGCAACAGTCGGACGCAACGATGCGTGCTACTGCGGCTCCGGCAAGAAGTACAAGAAATGTTGCGGGGCGATCAGGGTAAATTAGGGCAACAAGAAGCAGGCGCGAAGGAACTAGCAGGCGAGGCGGTCGCGGGTAAGGGCGAAGCCGTTGAGAGGGCCAAGGACGGCGACGGAGATCTGTTCGGGCTGGAAAAATTCCTGTGCCAGGGCTTGGACTTCCTCGCGCGTGACTCTTTCGATGGACGCGAGGATCTCGTCGAGGGACGAGAAGCGGTGGAAATAGAGTTCCTGGCGCGCGAGATTGGACATGCGGGAACTGGTGGACTCGAGGGAGAGCATGAGCGAACCCTTGAGGTGATTCTTGGCGCGCAGCAGTTCTTCCTGGGTGACCGGAGATTCCTTCATGGCGCGGAATTCGGCGATGGTCATATCGAGAACCTGGCCGACGGTTTCCTTGGCGGTCCCGGCGTAAACGGTGAACATCCCCGCATCGGAATAGGGAGTGAGTTCGCTGAAGACGGCGTAGGCGAGGCCGTGTTTTTCACGGATATTCTGGAAGAGACGCGAAGACATGCCGCCGCCGAGAAGATTGTTGAGGACGGCGACACCGAAGCGGCGCTCGTGAGCAATGGGGAGCGAAGGAACACCGATGCAGAGGTGCACCTGTTCGAGATCTTTCTTGGTCTCGAGATGTATAGGAGCGCCGGTGGTAGGAATGGCGTCTTCGTGACAGGGTCTGGCGGCCGGCAGGTGGCCGAATTCCTTTTGCACGAGCTGCAGGACCTGGTCGTGAGTAATATTTCCGGCGGCGGTGACCAGGATGTGATCGGGAGCGAACCAATCCTGAAAGCGGCGGCGCAGAGCTTCGCGATCGAAGTTGCGGACGGTTTCGGGAGTGCCGAGGATGGGACGTCCAAGAGCGTGGTGCGGCCAGAAACCACGGGTGAAGATGTCGTGGAGCAGATATTCGGGATTGTCGAGATCCATCTTGATCTCTTCGAGGACAACCTGGCGCTCTTTTTTCACGTCGTCGGAATCGAATTTCGGCCGGAGCACGAGATCGGCTAGAACGTCGAAGGCGATGGGGAGGTGCTCGTCGAGTACCTTGGCGTTGAAACAGATTTGTTCTTTCGAGGTGAAGGCATCGAGCATGCCGCCGACAGAATCCATTTCGCGGGCGATGTCTTCGGCGGTGCGGCGTTCGGTGCCTTTAAAAACCATGTGCTCAAGGAAGTGGGCGAGACCGTTTTCGGAGGGGATTTCGCGGCGCGAGCCGTTGCGGACCCAAATTCCTACGGAGACCGAACGGACGTGCTGCATGGTTTCGGTGATAACGACAAGACCGTTGGGTAAAACGTGACGATGAATATCGCGCGCGTTTGCGACCATACGGTATTGTGGCACAGGCGCGAGAGCGTGGCGAGTAGGAGAAGACCCCGGGCATGGGGACGGACTAATGCATTTAGATGGAATGGGTTAGCGAGTTCGGAATCCCGTGGAAGTGGTGAGAGAATAGGCAGCGGGAAAGGAGGGCGCTTTTTGGAACTACTGGGCAAAACTGTGGAGCAGTTGTGCGCCTATTGCCAGGCGCTCGGGGAGCCGGGCTACCGCGGCGGGCAGATTTATCATGCCCTTTATGCGGAGCAGCAGCTGGACGTGGCGGCGATGACGAACCTGCCAGCAACGCTGCGAGAGAAGCTGGGCAAGGAAGCGACGATCACGTTGCCTGCCGTGAAGCAGCGGTATCGATCAGCGGATGGATCGGTGCGGTACCTGTTTGGGTTGAGCGCTCCCGCCGGGCAGACGCGGATGAAGGAAGCGGCGGTGGAAGCGGTGTTCATGCCGAGCGCGGGACGGCAGACGATTTGCATTTCGACGCAGGCGGGATGCGCGGTGGATTGCCAGTTTTGCCTGACCGCGCAGCTGGGATTGATCCGGAATTTAACGGCCGGGGAGATCGTTGCGCAGGTGTTGCTGCCGCTGGTGGAGATGGGCGGAGCAGGAACGGACGCGCGTGAAGAGAGTTCGTTGGCGGGTCGGACGAATGTGGTGTTGATGGGGCAAGGCGAGCCGCTGCTGAATCTCGAAAATACGTTCGCGGCGCTGCGGATTTTGCTGGATTCCAAAGGTGTGGGGCTTTCGCCGAAACATGTGACGCTTTCGACGAGCGGGATTGTGCCAGGGATTGAACGAATGGCGAGGGAAGAGGTGCGGCCCAAGCTGGCGATCTCGCTGAACGCTTCGAACGATGAACAGCGCGATCGATTGATGCCGATCAACAAGAAATATCCGCTGAAGGAGTTGATCGGCGCGTGCCGGAGATATCCGCTGCGGAACTGGGAGCATTTGACGTTCGAATACGTGATGCTGGGCGGGCTGAACGATTCGTCGCAGGATGCGCGGCGGGTGGTGAAATTGCTGGCGCCACTGAAGCGCGTGAAGGTGAACCTGATTCCGTGGAATCCGGGAGAGCTGCCATATCAGGAGACAGGGGAAGGGCGGCTGGAGGAATTCCGGCGGATTTTGACGGAACGCGGCGTGGCGGCGTTTGTGCGGTATTCGCGGGGGCGAGACGTGATGGCGGCTTGCGGACAGCTGGCACTGAAGGAAGTGAAGGAGTCGCCGTTGCGGGTGATGGTGTAACGAAGGTCGCCGGTTATATTCCAGCGAAGGGGTTGCGGATTGTCAGATCGCCGAATTTGCGTCCGTCCTGAAAATCCTCGCTGAACAAAGTCGAGCATTGCGCTTCCAACGCCGAAGCCACAATGAGAGAGTCATACCAACTCACTGTATGCCTTTGCTGGATTCGCATTGCCTCACCGAACAAAGCTATGGACGGATAAACGGCGAGGAGAGGGCGAAACGTAAGCGCAAGATACTGCTCCGCCTCGGCAGGCGACATCGGTTGCACAAATCGGCGCAGCGCAATGTTGAAGAATTCCTGGACAACCTGATAACTGACGATACCTTTTCCCCGTTCAATCGCGCGATCAATCAGACCTTCCGCGACCCGGGCCTTTTCGACCGCTGCGGGATCGAAAGAATAAATAAATACATTGGTGTCGAGAAAAAACCTATCGTTCATTCATTTCGTCCCGGGAAAAACGGCGGCCGGATCGGACGTGTCGAAGACGCGCCATCAGTGAACGATAATCGGCGACATTTCCGGCGGAGGAGGTGAACTGCTGAAGCCATTCTCGAAAAGCGCCATTCAGGGTCTTGTGTTGAGAGCGGGCAACAGCCCTCGCCTTTTCGATGAGATCGTCATCGGCACTGAGAGTAATGTTCTTCATAGCGGGTCCAGTGTACACTATTTTCGTGCACACCGCTACCGAGCAGTCGATGACTTTCTAACTCCGATGACGGACATGAGCCGTCCGGAGAGAGCGCCTTCGCGGCGATAGCTGAAGAAGAGGTCGGTGCGGCAGGCGGTGCAGAGTTCACTGACGAAAATGTTTTCGGGGCGAAGGCCGGCGGCGAGAAGTTGAGAGCGATTCGCCTTGCGCAGGTCGAGATGCACGCCTTTGGGGGGAGGCTGGTGGCCCGGGGGCATCATGTTGAGCCATTGGAGGGGGTTGGGCTCTTCACCGGAGCGGGGCTCGTCGAAATAGTCGGCGGCATCGGCAAATTGCGCAGTGAACTTGGACACGAAGTCGGCGGCGACTTCGTAGCAGCAGGGGCCGACGGAGGGGCCGATGGCGGCAAGGAGATCCGGGGGCTTGCTGCCGTATTCGTAGTGCATGCGGCCAACGGCTTTCTGGCCGATACGGGCTAGAGTTCCCTTCCAACCGGCGTGGATGGCGGCGACGGCGCGTTTTCTGGGATCCACGAGGAGAATCGGGACGCAGTCGGCAGTCTGGACGGCGAGAAGCAGGCCGGGAGTATGGGTTGATGAGGCGTCACCTTTGCAGGGCTGCGGCGGGGTGGCGGCGAATGGCCGGAGTAGCGCGGAATGGATTTGCTTCAGGGGTGTCAGGGTAAAGTCGATCGCGCCGAGGGCAGATTGGAATTGCTGGCGATTGGCGGCGACGTTTGCGGGCGTATCCCATTCCATGAAGCCAAGATTAAGCAGTTTTTCGCCGTCGAGCATGCTGACACCGCCGGTGCGAGTGCTGAAACCGTGGACCAGCCAGGGGAGTTTGGAATAGGGAGCGAGTTGAAGGACCTGTAGACCGCCGGCTTTGCGAAGGGTCCATGGCGCAGAGAGTCCGGTAGAGGAAACGGCACGCGGAGCAAGGCGGGAACGGCGCTTCGTCGTCAGCGATGTTTTTCGGGGACGCGGCATCGGACCAGTATAATGGCATCGAGCGGACAGCGAAAATTCCGGGAGGAAGGCCGCCCGGGATGGTGAACAATGATTGTTGGCATGGGGATAGATATTGCGGAAGTGAAGCGGATTCGCGAGGTATTCGAATCCCAGGGTGAGCGGTTCGCGCGGCGGGTGTATACCGAGACGGAGTCGGCGTATTGTAAGCAATTCAAGAATAAATACGAGCGGTATGCGGGGCGATTCGCGGCGAAAGAAGCGGCGATGAAGGCGCTGGGAACAGGATGGAGCCGCGGGGTGCGTTGGGTGGACGTGGAAGTGGTGCGGCAGCGCGGGGGGCGGCCGACGTTGGTGCTGCATGGGGAAGCGCGCAAGATTGCGGACCGGCTCGGGGTGAAAAGCATCGCGATCAGCATTACGCATACGTCGGAGCAGGCGTTTGCGCAGGTGATATTCGAAGGTTAGCACGTGTTATCGCGGAGACACGCCTTACGACGCGCCAATTGAGGATGAGTCTGATCCTTCGCGGTTTTGGAGGTGGCGAAGCGTTGTTGGGAAAGGTGCTGGCATGAAGGCCAGTGCTACGGGGAAGAACTAAGAGAGATCACTTCACGAGAAGGAAGGGGCCTAGGGCGAGGGCGTCGACGCCGGCGCAGTAGAAGCTGCGGACCGCACCGCGCGGGTCGGTGACCAGCGGTTCGCCGAAGAGGTTGAAGGAGGTGTTGACGAGGATAGGGGCGGGGGAGGACTCGCCGAATTTGTGAAGGAGCTTCCAGAAAAGTGGATTGGCGTGTTGTTCGACGGTGTGAACGCGAATGCTGTTGCCGTGGAAGGCGAAGCGCTCGAGACCGGCGACGGGAGTTTTCAGCGTGGCGATGGAGGCCATGAAACGGCAGTTGGGCGACGCGTCGAAATAGTCGGCGGCGCGCTCGGCAGGGACGGAAAGAGCGAAGGGGTGAAAACCTTCGCGATGCTTGATGAACTGATTGACGTTTTCGATGACGTATTCGGAGAAGGGCGAAGCGAGCAGGCTGCGATTGCCGAGTGCGCGATGGCCGAATTCGGAGCGTCCCTGGCACCAGGCGACGATCTTGTCGCGCTGAAGAAGTTGAATGGTCTCATCGATGGTCTGATCTTCGCCGGAGAAATAGCGATAGGAAATTTTGCAGTTGTCGAGGACGGCTTTGACTTCCTGGGAAGTGGCTTGCATGCCGAGCGCAAGACTGGCCAGCGGAGCGCGGCCGGAGTAGCCCTTGAGTTTTTTGCGCAGGAGATAAGCGGCGCCGAGCGCGGTGCCGGCATTGCCGGAAACAGCCTGAACGTAAACACGCGGGAAGGGGCTGCGGCTTTCGAGCGCGTGGACGAGAAAAACATTCAGGAAGATTCCGCCGGCAAGACAGAGCGCAGAGGTGCCGGTCTGCTCCTGGAGATTGGCAGCAAGTTGGAGGACCACTTCTTCGAGATAATCTTGGGCGCTGCGGGCGAGATTGGCGCGCACCACAGGATTGGGAGCGTGGCTGCGTGAGGAGAGGCCGAGTTCGCGATAGAACTGAGGGGCGAAGACGCCGCGATGGTCGGGGCCAGAAGCGAAGTAGCGGCGATTCAGAGACGGAAGACCGTTGGATTTCCAGGTGAACAGTTTGCGGAAGGCAGGAAGGAATTCGGGTTCTCCGTCTTTGCTGAGCCATTGGAGCTTATGCTCGTCTTTGTGAGGGCGGAGCCCGGCGAGTTCGGTGACACGCGAATAGAACCAACCGAGGGAATCCGGAAATTTCAGGGTATGAAGCTGGCGGATTTCATCCCCGTCGCCAAGGGCGATGAGGCCGGATTGCGCATTGGCGCTGCCGTCGAGAGAGAGGACGAGGGCGCGATCGAAGCCGGAGGTGTAGTAGGCGCTGGCGGCATGGCAAAGATGGTGCTCGAAGTGGAAGGGCCGGGGGCCGCCGCGAAGGAGGTCCTGAAGCTGCTGCTGGGCCGCAGACTTCTTGTGACGAGCGCTAGAACGCTTGCCGGAAACGAACCGTTCGGCGATGGCAATGGCGCGGCAATCGGAGAGGCGGAGATGGTTTTCGTGGAGGCAGCGGTCGAGCGCAAGGCGTGGGAGCTCGGAACTTTCCTGACGGCTGAGCTTTTCTTCCTCGATGGCGAAGAGCACGGATTGCTCGTCGATCAGGGCGACGGAGGTGCTGCGTCCGAGAGAAGAGATAGCGAGGATATGCATGAGCTCAGGCGCCAAGGACCGCCAATTCCGCGTGTTGCTGCGGCAGGCCTATTAGTTGTTCGCCGTCAGCGTGTGTTGCGTGAACAATGAGCCACTGATTGTGCGGCAACGCCTCCGGAATCATAACCGATAGATAGTTTTCGGAGAGCGCGGGGGTGTGCGCGGGATGATCCTTCGGACCGCGGCGGAGTGTCAGCACACGAAGAGCGTGGCCAATCTGCGAACGGCGGAACGCAGCAGATTTCCGGCCGGCGAGGGCGC
>Ga0335076_10000926_pt1 | contig 27889 bp, 25 predicted proteins | sample Lox_Sample_25_FD_206717 | JGI IMG/M metagenome (GOLD analysis project Ga0335076, IMG submission 206717) | Soil microbial communities from Loxahatchee National Wildlife Refuge, Florida, United States - Lox_Sample_2.5 | ecosystem: Environmental > Terrestrial > Soil > Wetlands | place: USA... | reverse complement strand
GGAGGTGATCAAGTTCTCGGCCGGCGGCTTCCGCGATTTCACCCGGATCGCCGCCTCGGACCCGACGATGTGGCGCGACGTCTTCCTGCACAACAAGGAAGCGGTGCTGGAAATGCTCGGCCGATTCAGCGAGGACCTGACCGCGCTCCAGCGAATGATCCGCCGGGAAGACGGCGACGGGCTCTTCGCGCTGTTCACCCGCACTCGGGCGATCCGGCGCGGAATCGTCGCCGAGGGACAGGAGACGGCCTCGCCGGATTTCGGCCGCCGCGCCGCCGAAACCGACGAACCGGCGTCATGACGGCGCCGGCCGCTTCGGGACCTGGTTCAGACGACGGTTTCTGGGTCTTCGGCTACGGGTCGCTGATGTGGCGGCCGGGTTTCGCCTACGCCCGCCGATGCAAGGCGCTGTTGCGCGGCTGGCGGCGAAGCTTGTGCATTTATTCCCATGTCTATCGCGGCTCTCCCGACCGGCCGGGGCTTGTGCTTGGCCTCGATCGCGGAGGCGCCTGCGCCGGGGTGGCGTTCGAGGTCGACTCGGCGCTGCGCGAGACGACGATCCGCTACCTGCGCGACCGGGAGCAGGCGACGGCCGTCTATCTCGAACGGATCGCGCCGATCACGCTGGAATACGGCGATCGTGTGCCGGCGCTGTTCTATGTCGCCGACCGGCTCCACCGCCAATACGCCGGGCGGCTCAACCGTCAGGCGATGCTGGCCTATGTGCGCGCAGGCGAGGGGACGTCAGGCGATAACGCCGAATACGTCCTCGAGACTTGCGATCACCTGCACGCGCTGGGCGTCCGCGACCGCGACCTCGAGTGGCTCAGCGCCAGGCTAAGGCCGGGATGAGCGACGGCGCGGCTGCCGGTCACTTCGGGGCGAGGGCCAAGTCCGCGATTGTCGCCGTCCGATCCGAAGGCGATGACGGCAGCAAATGGAGATGGAGTTCGAGGCCGGGGCCGCCGAATTCGCGCTGGGCCCGGGCGACCACCGACTCCGGGAAGGCGCCGGTCAGGCGCGCCGCAACGACGCGCGGCCGGCCGCGGCCGTCGCGGGCGACCGCAAGCATCGCCGCGTCGCAAAACGCCGGGCAGGCGGACGCCGGATAGACGGAGAAGACATATCGGCGCCCGGATAGCCCGGTCCATGAGCAGAACCGGGCCGAGAACGGCATGCCCGCCAGCGCGGCGAGCGCGCCGCCGCCCTGAAGGTCGCCCGAGGGGGCGATCCACGGCGGCGCGGGCGGCTCGGACAGGCCGCGCGCCCGCTCGTTTGGGGGAGCCGCAGTCTCAAAAGATGCCCACATCGTCCCCGCCTTGGTTTATTGAGGGAACAGAAATAGAACATAAAGAGACTATCGTCAAGCCGGCCGCTCGGCTTCCACATCGCTGTTCGCGCCGTCGGCCAGAACCGCCGCGAGCGAAGGATCCTCGGTCAGCGACTCCGCATTGAGGCGGGCGCAGGCGGCCTCGATCGTCAATTCGAGCCGCTTGCCAAAGGCGTCGCGATCGAGCCCAGGATCGATCACAGGCAGGTATTCGATCACCGCGACGCCGGGGCGCCTGAGGAAGCCGTGCCGGCGCCAGAACAATCCGGTATTGACCGCGACCGGCAGGCACTTCACTCCGGTCTCGGTGTAGAGCGCCGCCGCGCCCTGCTTGTATTTCGGCGGCGCGCCCGGAGCGCGGCGGGTTCCCTCCGGGTAGATGAACACCTGTCGCCCGGCGGCGAACACCGTTTTGGCGGCGCCGGCGATTTGCTGCAGCGCCTGCCTGCCCCGCCCGCGGTCGATCGCGATCTGCTGCGAGACGATGAGATAGAGCCCGAACAGCGGCACGTAGGTGAGCTGCCGCTTGAGGATGATGGCGAAATCGGGCGCGTATTTGAGCAGCGCGAAGGTCTCGAGGAAAGATTGATGCTTGACCGCGATGAGAACCGCGCCCGCGGGGATATTCTCGACCCCGCGATATTCGAGCTTGAGGCCGCAGATCGCCTCAAGGAGCCAGACCGAGATCGCCCCCCAAAGACGGGCGAGCGCGAACACGGCTTTCCGGCCAAACAGCATGGTCGGCAGGCCGACGATCATGAGAACGACCATGTTCAGGTAGAACAGGGCGTTGAAGATGAGCGATCGGGTTGCCAGCATTTTGGAGGTCGAGGGTTCAGCCGAAGAAGGGCGCCGTATGCTTCAAGTCAGCGTTCGCAAATGGCGTATGACGATCTCTCTGGAAAGAAGGCCGGTCAGCAGGGTGACGGCGGCGCAGACCGCCGCCAATCCGACATAGCCGTAGGGGCCGAGCGCGAAGGATCCGAACATCGCGGCAATCTCGTCGCCGCCCGGCGAGTGGGCCCACCAGAACGAGAGCAGCGACGCCGCAGCAAAGAAAGCCATCGCCGCGAGACCCCCGATCAACGAGCCGCGCAGTCCGAGCCGGCGAAAATGGATCTCAAACTCGCTGGCGATGAACCTGTCGGAGGCGCCGACGAGATGCAGCACCTCGACGATCTCGCGGTTGCCCGCCATCGCGCCGCGGGTGGCGAACCCGATCGCGGTTCCCATCGCCAGGATCATGAGAGCGAAGAGGGCGGCGGCGAGCACGACAACGGCGTCGGCCATCGTCCCGAGGCGCTCGGCCCAGACGCGATGGTCGTCGAGACTGGCTTCGGGGACCGATGCAGCGAGCGCTGATCGCAGCGCCGCGAGATCCTCTGGAAGCTGGTCCTTGAGGCGGACCACGATCAGCCGGGGAATCGGCAATTGGCTGAGATCGAGTCCATTGCCCAGCCACGGTTCGAGCAGCCGCTCCGATTCGGCTTTTGAATAGGCGTGAACGGATTCGACGCCCTTGGCCTTCGAGGCGATCGAAACGGCCTTGGCGACCAGAGCCTCGATGTCCCCGCCGGCTCCTGCTTTCACCTGGATGGTGGCGTCGCGCAGCACCTCCGACCGCCACGCGCGCGAGGCGTCGGCCACCAGCAACGCCGCGCCCGCGGTCAGGCAGGCGAGAAAGGTCATGATCGCGATCACCACGACCAAGGCGCGCCCGGCGACCGAGTCGCGCGGGATGAGCTGCGAATCGCTCTCGAACGTCGCCGCCGGCTCGGCGGCAAGGAGAGGGTCGACGATCGGCTCGTTCACAACGGCGATCCGTCGAAGATCGTGAGCCTGCCCTCGCCGACCACCAGCCGGCGGGCGAAGCCGAATTGGTCCATCAGCTGCAGATCGTGGGTGGCGATGACAACCGCGGTCCCGAGCCGGTGAAGCTCGACGAACAGCCGGAGCAGGCGGCGCGCAAGCCCGGGATCGACGTTGCCGGTCGGCTCGTCCGCGAGCAGAAGCTCCGGGCGGACGATCAGCGCCCGCGCGATCGCCGCCCGCTGCTTCTCGCCGCCCGAGAGCACCGGCGGGGGCGCGTTCATGCGATCGCCGAGACCGACCCAGCGCAAGAGCTCGACCACTTCGGCCCGATACCCTGTCTCTTCGCGTCCCATCGCCCGCAGCGGCAGCGCCACATTCTCATAAGTGGTCAGATGGTCCAGGAGGCGAAAGTCCTGGAACACCACGCCGATGCGCCGCCGTAGCGCGGTCAAGTCGTCCTTGCTCAAGGCCGCGGCGTCGCGGTCGAAGATGCGCACGGTGCCCCGGGTCGGGCGCAGCGCGAGCAGCATCAGTCGCATCAGGGTCGTCTTACCGGCGCCGGACGGACCGGTGAGGAACTGAAAGCTTTGCGGGGCGATGGAAAAATTGAGGTCGCCGACGACCTCTGGCCCCATGCCGTAGCGCAAACCGACGTTTTCGAACCGTAGCAACGCGATCCCCGGGGACGGCGAGGGCTGGCCGCTTAACGCGGCTTTAACCGTGTTTCCAAACAAATGCCAGCCATCGTCCACGCCATCGAAGCAGCGAGATCAGGCGTCATGACTTTCCCCCGCGAGTCCGTCCTGATCCGCGATTGGGCCTTCGGCAGAACGATCGGCGGCGCTGCGCCCGCGCTGGCCGTTTTCGCCCTGATGATTGCGGCGACGGAACTTATCGCCGCCCGCGCGGCGATCGTCTCCGCCGCGCCAGCCACGGCGGCGGCCTATGCGGCATTGGGGATGCCGGTCAATGTTCGCGGCCTCGCAATCGAGCGCGTCCGGGCGACGATCGTCGAGGCGGCTGATGACGGCCGGGAGCTCCTGGTCATGGGCGAGATCGTCAACCTGCGTCGGGCCGAGACGCCGGCCCCGAACCTGCGCCTCGCCCTGCGCGGCGAAGATCAGCGCGAGCTCTACCTGTGGACAGCGAGGGAGCCGAAGCCCCATCTCGGTCCGTATGAGCGGGTCGTCTTCCGGGCGCGTCTCGCCGCGCCCCCGCCGGGCGTTCGCGACGTGCTGGTAAAATTCGCCGCGCCGGGAGATAAAGCGTCGTTCACCGAGTGAGGGTCATGAGCGGCGCAAGACAGGTCAAGGTTCTGTTCGACGAGAAGACGATCGCCGAGCGAACCGAGGCGCTCGCCCGCGAAATCGCGGCGGCAAAGCCCAAGGACCTCCTGGTCGTCGCCATCCTCAAGGGATCGTTCATGTTCGCGGCCGACCTGTTGCGCGCGCTGCATCGCGCCGGGCTCGAGCCGCAGGTCGAGTTTTTTCACCTGTCCAGCTACATGGACGGGACGGTGTCGAGCGGCGCGGTGAAGATCCTGCGCGACATCGAATCGTCGGTGCGCGACCGCGACGTCCTCCTGGTCGACGACATTCTCGAATCGGGCCGGACGCTGGCGTTCGCCAAGGATCTGCTGGCGGCGCGCGGCGCCCGGCGGGTCATGGTCTGCACCATGCTGGAGAAGCCGGGAAAACGAGCGGTCGAGATCGGCGCCGATTTCGTCGGCTTCGTCTGCCCCGACGTGTTTGTCGTCGGCTACGGCATGGATGTCGCCCATTGCTACCGCGAACTGCCCTTTATCGGCCTCGTCGTGACCGCGCAGGACGCCGCCTGACCCTGCGGAAGGCTTGGCCACGTGTTCGAAAGTCGATTTCAGTCCTTCGCCGAGCTCGGCGATCCCGCTAACGGTTCCACCCGCGTCGCCGCGTTGCGCGCGGAATTGGCGAACGCGGGCCTCGCCGGGTTCATCGTGCCGCGCGCCGACGAGCATCAGAACGAATATGCGCCCCCGAACGCCGAGCGGCTGCGATGGCTGAGCGGCTTCGCCGGTTCGGCCGGGATCGCGGTGGTGCTGAGAGACGCGGCGGCGCTATTCGTCGACGGCCGCTACACCGAGCAGGTCAAAAACCAGGCGGACGGTTCGGTGTTCGAGTTCCGCCACGTGGTCGAGGAACCGCCGACCGAATGGATCGCGCGGAACCTCAAGGCGGGCGAGAAGCTCGGCTATGATCCTTTTCTGCACACGCCCGACGCCGTCTCGCGTTACGCCGCCGCCTGCGAGAAGGCTGGCGCGGCGCTCGTGGCGGTCGACGGCAACCCGATCGACGCAATCTGGCGCGACCGGCCGCCGCCGCCGCGGGGCCAGATCACGCCGCATCCGATGCGGTTCGCCGGCGAGGGCGTGGGCGAGAAAATCGCGCGGGCGCGGAAAGCCTTGCAGTTGGCGGACGGCCTCCTGATCAGCGATCCACACAATCTGGCCTGGCTGTTCAACATCCGCGGCTCCGACGTCTCGTATACGCCGCTTCCGCTTGGCTGGGGGTATCTGCCGCGCGAGGGGCGGCCGGTGGTTTTTTTCGACGGCGGCAAGCTCAGGCCGGCGAGCCGCCAGCATCTCGCCCGGCATGCGGAGATCCACGAGCCAGACCGCCTCGAGGGCTTCATCGACGACCTTGGCAAGCAAGGCTTGAGCGTTGTTTTCGACGCCGCGACCGCGCCGGCTCAGCTGACCCAGGTGATCGCGCGCGCGGGCGGCAAGGCCGACATCAAGCCCGATCCGATCACGCTGATGAAGGCGGTGAAGAATCCGGTCGAGCTTAAGGGCGCGCGCGCGGCGCATGAGCGCGACGGCGCGGCGATGGCGCGCTTCCTCGCCTGGTTCGCGGCCGAAGCGCCACATGGGCGCTTGACCGAGATCGACGCGGTCAAGTCGCTGGAGACCTTTCGCCGCGCGAGCCCGGCGCTGAAGGACCTCTCCTTCCCCACCATCGCCGGCGCCGGGCCGAATTCGGCCATCCCCCATTATCGGGTCAGCGAAGCCTCCAACCGCAGGATCGAGCGCGGCATATTTCTGATCGACAGCGGCGCGCAATATGAGGACGGCACGACCGATATCACCCGCACGGTCGCCGTCGGCCGGCCAACGAGCCTGATGCGCGAGCGCGCGACGCGCGTGCTGAAGGGCCACATCGCGGTCGCCCGCGCCGTGTTCCCGCCGGGAACGACCGGGGCGCAGATCGACGCGCTGGCCCGCGCCGCGCTGTGGCGATCCGGGCTCGATTTCGATCATGGGACGGGACACGGCGTCGGATCATACCTTTCCGTGCATGAGGGCCCTCAGCGCATCGCCAAGACCGGAACGACCGCGCTGGTGCCGGGGATGATCGTGTCCAACGAACCCGGCTATTACGCCGCCGGCGCATTCGGCGTCCGGATCGAGAATCTGGTCGCGGTCGAGACGCGGGCGATTGAAGGCGGCGAGCGGCCGATGCTGGGGTTCGAGACGCTGACGCTTGCCCCGATCGACCTTGCGCTGGTCGAGCCGAAACTGCTCGACGCCGAGGAGACCGCCTGGCTCAACGCCTATCACGCCAGGGTGCGCAAGACCCTCGCGCCCCTCGTCGACGCGAAGACCCGCCGCTGGCTTCAGCAGGCGACGCGGCGTCTCGCTGTGGCCAAGGCGAGGGTTGGCGGCTAGGGGCGAGGAGCCGGGAGAGGGGAGAGGGGCTTCATAAAATCGGTAACCCCGCGATGGGAGGAAGTGGTGTCCGAGCAGCTTCAAATCGCCATCGTTGGCGGCGGAATTGGCGGCTTGACAGCTGCGCTCGCCCTGCGGGCGCGCGGGCTGAACGTCACCGTCTTTGAACAGACCGGTGAACTGCGCGAGATTGGCGCCGGGATTTCGATTCATTCGAACGCCGCCCTTCTGCTGCAGCGGATTGGCCTCACAGACCGCATCAAAACGATAGGAACGCCAATTGCAGGCCTCCTTTTGCGGACATCGCGTGGCGAGGTCATCGACACCGCTGCTCGCCCCTCGTCCGGCGTCCAAAGCTACAACGTTCATCGCGCGGAATTTCGAAAATTGCTTGCCGACGCGCAGCCGGACGGCGCGCTCCGCCTTGGTCACTGCTTGTCTCGGGTCAGGGAGACAAATGGCGCAGTGCGATTGACCTTCGCGCATGGCGCGACCGTTGAAGCAGATCTCGTGATTGGAGCCGACGGCATCCACTCTGTCGTGCAACGAGAGATCGGGCTGAAAACCTATCCGTCGAGCGAGGGGATCATGGCCTACAGAGGTCTCATTCCGAGCGAGCGGGTAACATGGGCCAAAGACATCGGCGGCAAAATGTCGATGTGGCTCGGGAAAGGCCGCAGTTTCCTGTGCTATCCGGTGTCGAGCGGCCGCCTGATGAACATAGTCGCCTTTGTCCCGACCAATCTGGAATCTGAGGAATCTTGGACGGCGCCGGGTGACCTGAAGGCGCTGGCCGGCGAATATGCGGGCTGGGACGATCCCGTACTGGAAACGATCGGGGCTCTCGACCAGACGTTTCGCTGGGGCATTTATGATCGAGCCCCCCTGCCGTACTGGTCAGCCGGTCGGATCACGCTGCTTGGTGACGCCGCCCACCCAATGGTGCCGCATCTCGGTCAGGGAGCAGCGCAAGCGACCGAAGACGGCTTCACCCTTGCCGTGTTGCTTGAGGGCGCCGAACGGCAGGACGTTCCAAGGCGGCTAAAGGCGTACGAAAGATTGAGGATTGACCGGACGAGCCAGATACAGACGATGGCGCGGGACACCGGCAGATTTTTTCGCGCCGAGTATGAGGATGTGGCGGAGCGAGACCGGCTGATGGCGAAGTGGGTGGCGGCGACTGCGTGGATCCGCGGGCACGATGCAGAGAAGACCGCCCAAGAAGCCTTGGCGCTTGCTGGTAGCGGCGAGGCGATCGAATGAAGCGCCCGCTGCTTCCGGAATTGGCCCACTCATCATCGATTCGGCAGAAAAGCAGTACCTAGACTTCAACCGCCTCCGCCCGCCGCGCGCAGGCCGCGCATGTGCGCGACCAGGCCCGCGGTCGAAGCGTCGAGCGCCGTGGTCGCGGCGGCCTTGTCGGCGACGATCGGCGCGAGACTCAGGGCGAGCTCCTTGCCCAGTTCGACCCCCCATTGGTCGAAGGAGTCGATGTCCCAAACCGCGCCTTCCGTGAAAACCTTGTGCTCGTAGAGGGCGATGAGGCGCCCCAGCGTGCGCGGATCGAGACGGCGATAGAGGAAAGTGCTGGTCGGACGGCTGCCGGAAAAGCTCTTATGCGGCGCGAGCCGGCGAGCCTCGGCCTCGCTCGCCCCCTGCTTGTGGGTGATCGCCTCGGCCTCCGCGGGAGTGCGGCCATGCATCAACGCCTGGCCTTGGGCGAGGCAGTTGGCGACCAGAAGATCGTGATGATGCGCGTCAGCGTCGGTCGGGGTCGCGGCGACGATGAGGTCGAGCGGAATGATCTCCGTTCCCTGATGGATGAGCTGGAAGAACGCGTGCTGGCCGTTGGTGCCGGGCTCGCCCCACACCACCGGCCCGGTCGCGGTATTGGCGGGCGAGCCGTCGAGCTGGACGTGCTTGCCGTTGCTCTCCATCTGCAACTGCTGGAGATAGGCGGGGAAGCGCCCGAGCCGCTGGTCGTAGGGGATGACGCCGTGGGTGGCGTGGCCGAGGATGTTGCGGTTCCAGACGCTGAGCAGCCCCATCAGGAGCGGGATGTTGCGGTCGATCGGCGCAGCGCGGAAGTGCTGGTCGATCTCGTAGCCGCCGCGCAGGAATTCGTTGAAGCGGTCAGGCCCGATGGCGATCGCCAGCGGCAATCCGATGCTGGACCAGACCGAGTAGCGGCCGCCGACCCAGTCCCAGAAGCCGAACACCCGGGTCGGCTGGATGCCGAACTCCGCCACCTTGTCGAGCTGGGTCGAGACTGCGGCGAAATGGTCGTGCACCGCCGCTTCGCCGACGCCCTGGGTGATCCACGCCCGCGCGGTCCGCGCGTTGGTCATCGTCTCGAGCGTGGTGAAGGTCTTGGACGAGACGATGAACAGGGTTCGCGACGGATCGAGTCCGCGCAATGTGTCGCCGATGTCGGCGCCGTCGACGTTGGAGACGAAATGGCTGCGCAGCTTGGGCGGAGCGTAGGGCGCCAAAGCGCGAGTCGCCATGGCGGGGCCGAGGTCGGAGCCGCCGATGCCGATATTGATGACGTCGGTCATCGGCTGGCCGAGCGCGCCGCGCACTCGCCCGTCGCGCACGTCGGCGGCGAACCCAAGCATCTTCTCCCGGGTCGCGATCACCTCCGGCATCACGTCCTCTCCGGCGACCTTGACGGCCGAGCCGGAGAAATTGCGCAAGGCGGTGTGGAGGACAGCGCGTTGCTCGGTGATGTTGATCTTCTCGCCGGCGAACATCGCCTCGCGCTTGGCCTCGACCCCGCAGGCCTTGGCCAGTTCGACCAGCGCCGCCAGAACGGGCGCGTCGATCCGCTGCTTGGAATAGTCAAACAGAAGATCGTCGAGGGTGACGCTGAACGCCTCGAAACGATCGGGATGGTCGGCGAAATCCGCTCGCGCCGCGCGCGCGAGAACGCTCTCGCGCATGCCGCTGAGTTTCGCCAACGCCGCTAGAGTCGCCTTGGTCGCCATGGGCCTTTTCCTTTCCCCCGCTTGCGATTAAGCGTGACGCCGCCCCGTCCGGACCTATTCATATGCCGCCCCTCTTACAATTGCGAGACATCGCGCTCACGCTTGGCGGTGAGCCGCTGCTCGACGGCGCGGACTTGTCGATTTCGGCCGGCGACCGCATCGCCGTCGTCGGACGCAACGGATCGGGCAAATCGACCCTGTTTCGGATCGCCGCGGGGGAGACCGCGGCGGACCGGGGAACCCGGTTCATCCAGCCTTCCGCCCGCCTCGCCTATCTGCCGCAGGAGCCCGACCTTTCGGGCTTCGCGACCACGCTCGACTATGTGCTCGCCGGCTTGGGCGAATTGGACGCCGTCCATACGGCGAGGGCGATGATGGCCGAGCTCGGGCTCGATCCCGCCGCCGATCCCGTCCGACTCTCCGGCGGCGAGGCGAGGCGAGCGGCGCTGGTCAGGGCGCTCAGCGCCGACCCCGAGATCCTTCTGCTCGACGAGCCGACCAATCACCTCGATCTCCTCGCGATCGAGTGGCTCGAGGCGCGCCTCGCCGGCAGCCGCTCGGCGCTCGCGCTCGTCAGCCACGACAAGCGGCTGCTCGCCGACCTCACCCGCGCGACGATCTGGCTCGATCGCGGCAAAACGCGGAGGCTCGATAAGGGCTTCGGCGCGTTCGAGGCCTGGCGCGACATGAAGCTCGAGGAGGAGGAGCTCGAACGCCACAAGCTCGATCGCAAGATCGTGAACGAGGAGCACTGGCTGCGCTACGGAGTCACCGCCCGGCGCAAGCGCAACATGCGGCGCGTGGCCGAGCTCGCCGGGCTCAGGCGCGAACGGTGGGAAGCGCGCCGGTCGGTCGGAGTCGCCGCCATGACTGCCCAGGACGCCGAAGCGTCGGGCGTGCTGGTGATCGAGGCCGAGCGGATCAGCAAGTCCTTTGGCCAGCGCGCAATCGTGCGCGACTTCTCGACCCGCGTCATGCGTCGCGACCGGATCGGAATCGTCGGCGCCAACGGCGCCGGCAAGACGACGATGGTCAACCTTCTGGCCGGCGCGCTGACGCCCGATTCGGGGTCGGTGCGTCTTGGCGTAAACGTCGCCATGGCCAGCCTCGATCAAGGGCGCGCGTCGCTCGAGCCGGCGACGACGCTTGTCGATGCGCTGACCGGCGGCGGCAGCGACACCGTGACCATCAACGGCGAGCGCCGGCATGTTCTTGGCTACATGCGCGACTTCCTGTTCGCGCCTGAACAGGCGCGAACGCCGATCGGCAAATTGTCGGGCGGCGAGCGCGGGCGGCTGATGCTGGCGAGAGCGCTCGCGCGGCCGTCGAACCTGATGGTTCTGGACGAGCCGACCAACGACCTCGACATCGAGACGCTCGATCTCCTGCAGGAACTGCTCGGCGACTATGCCGGAACGATCCTTATCGTCAGCCACGACCGCGATTTTCTCGATCGCGTCGCGACCTCGATCATCGTCGGCGAAGGGGACGGGCGCTGGGTGGAATATGCCGGCGGCTATTCGGACATGGTCGCCCAGCGCGGACATGGGTTGGCCGGTCCGCTCGCCGCCCCGGTCCAGGCGGCGGAAAGGGCGGCGAAGCGGCCGGTCGAAAGGGCCGCGCCCAGGCGCAAGCTCAGCTTCAATGAGCGGCGGGCGCTGGAGACGCTGCCGCAACGAATCGAAGAGCTTCGCGCCGGCCTCGAGGCGCTCGAGCTGAAGCTCGCCGGCGCCGACTTCGCCGCGCGCGAGCCGGCGGCGTTTCTCGCGGCGACGAAAAGCTATGCTGAGTTGCGCGACGCGCTGAGCGGCGCCGAGGACGAGTGGCTCGGACTGGAAATCCTGCGCGAGGAGCTCGAGCGGCAGTAGGCAAGTCGAGGAGGAACCGTGACACGACTGGGATTCGGAGTCGCGCTTGTCGCCCTTACCGTTGCCGGCGGCGCGGGGGCCTACGCGCAAAGCGTCACCAACATCGCCGCGTTCAGGGGCCTCGCTCCCGTTTCCGCCCTTTCCAACACGCCGGCTGGCAGGGCGGCGCTCGCCTCCAACTTTACCGTCACCGGCGGAATCCAGACCGGCGTCGTCCGGCAGCCCACGCTCCTGCCTTTCTCGGAACAGCAGCAGCAGGCTTTGCGCGACGCCTTCATCACCGACGGCAATCTCGCCCAGCTCGCCGACGGCCTTGGCGCCACTCTCGGCGCCGCCTATCAGGCGCGCGCGCATTATCTCGATCGTCAGCAGTTCACCAGCGTCTCGGAAGCGGTGAAGGACGTGATCGCCTACGCCAATTCGACCTCGGGGGCCGATTCGAACGCGGCCAAATATTTCTTCGCCAACGGCACGACCAACGGCAAAGTCCCGGTGTCGGACGAGGCGCTGGCGATCTTCAAGGCAGTCGGCGGCGCCCCCGATCCGTTCGGCCTCGCCTATGACCGTCCCGCTGGCTCGCCGGGCGCCGATCTGTACGGGAATTCGCGCCCGTTTCAGACCGAGCCTCGCATCCTGCCGATCGTCGGGCCCGACTATTTCAACGTCCCCGCCGACAACGAAGTCTACAACCGCGGCCCGATCATGAACCTCGTCAACAGCCCCTCCTTCCCGAGCGGGCATACGACCTATGGCTACATGGGCTCGCTCCTGCTGGCAGTGCTTGTGCCCGAGCGCTATCAGGAGATGGTCGCGCGCGGCGCCGAATACGGCAACGACCGCATCGTCATGGGCGCGCATTACGCAATGGATGTGCTCGGCGGCCGAACGCTGGCCGCTTACGATCTGGCCCACCTGCTCGCCAACGATCCCGCCTATATGAACCGGCCGCTCAGGAACGTCGCGACCATGACCGCGACGTCGGAGGCTCAGGTTCCGGAAACGATCGGCGACTTCCGCGCCGCCGTCGAGCGCGCCCGCGCCGCCCTTGATAAGGCGCTCGAGGCGGCCTGCGGCGATACGGTCGCTGTCTGCGCGCGCCAGGACACCAGCCGCTTCAACGCCCCGGCGATGAACGAGGCCTTTTACATGTCGACCCAGACCTACGGGCTCGGCGTTGCGCATCCGGAGACGGCGGACAAGACAGAGGATGTCGGCGCGCTCGCGCCCGAGGCCGGCAACCTGCTGACGGCGGCCTTCCCCAAGCTGAGCCTAGAGGAGGCGGACCGCATCCTGACCGAGACGGAAGGACCCGGCGGCGGCTTTCTCGACGACGGATCGGCCTTCGGCGTCTTTTCGCGGATCAACCTCTATGCGGCGGCCGGCCGCGCGGCGGCGCTCGCTCGCGCCAAGCCGTGACGAGCGAAGGCGGCCGTTTGGGAGCTACGGCGCGAGCGCCGTCTCGGCCAGTTCGACCCAGTAGCTGATGCCGTAGGGCAGGGCTTCGTCGTTGAAGTCGTAGGCGGGGTGATGGAGCTTGGCGCTGTCGCCATTGCCGAGGAAGATGAACGCGCCCGGCCGCGCCTCCAGCATGAACGAGAAGTCTTCCGCGCCCATGACCGGAACGGCGTCCGTGTCGACCCGGGAATCGCCGGCGATCTTGCGCGCGATCGCCGCGGCGAAGTCGGTCTGCTTGGCATGATTCACGGTCGCCGGGTAGTTGCGGCGATATTCCACCTTGGCCTCGGCGCCGGCCGCCGAGGCCAGGCCGGCGGCGATCTCGTGGATTCGTCTTTCGACCATGTCGCGCGTCTGGGCCTTGAGCGTGCGCGCCGTCCCGTTGAGCCAGGCCGATTGCGGAATGATGTTGTTGGCCGTGCCGGCATGGAACTGGCTGATCGAGACAACACAAGCGTCGAGCGGGTCGGCGTTGCGCGCGGCGATGGTCTGGAGGGCAAGCACGATCTGCGCCCCGGCGACCACCGGATCGACGCCATGATGCGGCATCGCCGCGTGGGCGCCGCGGCCCTCGAGGCTGATCGTGATCTCGTCGGCCGCGGCCATCAGCGGACCCTTGCGCAGCATGAAGGAGCCGACCGGCAGCGCCGGCCAATTGTGCATCCCGTACACCTCTTCGATGCCGAACCGCTCCATGAGTCCGTCGTCGATCATCGCCAGCGCGCCTGCCCCGCCCTCTTCGGCGGGCTGGAAGATGACCACGGCGTTCCCGGCGAAGTTCCGGGTTTGCGCCAGCTGGCGCGCCGCGCCGAGCAGCATCGCCGTATGTCCGTCGTGGCCGCAGGCGTGCATCTTGCCGGGGTTTCGCGAGCGATAGGGCAGGTTGGTCGCCTCCTCGATCGGCAGCGCGTCCATGTCCGCCCTGAGCCCGATCGCCCGGCCGCTTGAGCCCTTGGCGCCGCGAATGACGCCGACCACGCCGGTGCGGCCGACGGAGGTCGCGACCGCGTCGCAGCCAAAGGCCCTCAGCCGGTCCGCGACATATTTCGCGGTAAGGTCGACGTCGTAGAGCAACTCGGGATTTTGATGGATCTCCCGGCGCCAGGTCCGAGCGTCCGGAACGAGATCCTCAATGGCGGAGGGGATCGGCATCGGCGGCGGGCTCCTTCGCAACTCCCGCAGGTTGCGGGCGCCGCGCCGGCGCTGTCAATCGGCATGCAGTAAGCGTGGGCGGGCCCAACCCGCGCGGCTAGCCCGCGTTTCGCGCCAGCCCGGCGGCGATCGCGTCGCCCATTTCGCTGGTCGACACCAGTCGGTCCCCCTCACCGCGGATGTCGGCGGTTCTCAGGCCGTCGGCGAGCACGCGGGCGATTGCGGCGTCGAGCCTGTCGGCGGCGGCGTTGAGCCCGAACGAATAGCGCAGCGCCATCCCGAACGATCCGATCATCGCGATCGGATTGGCCAGGCCCTTGCCGGCGATGTCGGGCGCCGATCCATGGACCGGCTCGTAGAGCGCCTTGCGCCGGCCGCTCCTGGGCTCGATGTCGCCAAGCGAGGCCGACGGCAGCATGCCGAGCGAGCCGGTCAGCATGGCGGCGACGTCGGACAGCATGTCGCCGAACAGATTGTCGGTGACGATGACGTCGAACTGCTTCGGCCAGCGCACCAGCTGCATCCCGAGCGCGTCGGCCAGCTGATGCTCGAGCTGAACGTCGGCATATTCGCGCTTGTGTAGGGCGGTGATCACCTCGTGCCACAGCACGCCGGACTTCATCACGTTGCGCTTCTCGCTCGAGGTCACCTTGTTGGCGCGCTTGCGCGCCAGCTCGAAGGCGGCGCGTCCGATCCGTTCGATCTCGAACGTGTCGTAGACTTGGGTGTCGATCGCGCGCTTCTGTCCGTTGCCGAGGTCGAAGATCTGCTTCGGCTCGCCGAAATAGACCCCGCCGGTCAACTCGCGCACGATCATGATGTCGAGCCCCTCGACCACCTCGCGCTTGAGCGACGACGCTGAGGCGAGCGCCGGATAGCAGATCGCCGGGCGCAGATTGGCGTATAGGGCGAGGTCCTTGCGCAGCCTGAGCAGACCGGCCTCCGGACGGACGTCATAGGGAACGTCGGCCCATTTCGGGCCGCCGACGGCAGCGAGCAGGACCGCGTCGGCCGCACCCGCCAGCGCCATGTCGGAATCGCTGATCGCTTGCCCGTGCGCGTCATAAGCGCAGCCGCCGACCAGCCCCTTTTCGATCTCGAAGCTGGCGACGCCTTCGCCCGCCAGCACGGCGATGATCTTCTCGACTTCGGCCATCACCTCCGGGCCGATGCCGTCGCCGGGCAGCAGGAAAAGCTTGAAAGTCGCCATGTTCGCTTGCGATCCGTCTCTTTGATGAGCGGGGCGTGTGCTAGACGATTTCCGGTTGGCGCGAAAGCCTGAAGCGAGCCCGCGCCGCCGTGGGACAAAGGGGACATGAACGTCGTCAACAGCGCCGCCGCCGACGGTTTCATCGAGCGGCTGCCGAAGCAGATACGCTTCGTCCTGGTTTACGGGCCCGATGAGGGACTGGCGCAGGAACGCGCGAAGGCGGCCGTCCGCAAGCTGATCGGCGCCGATCCGGACCCGTTGAACCTGGTGCGGCTCGAAGGCGACGCGGTCGCGCGCGATCCGGGCGCGCTCGCCGACGAGGCCTATGCGATCCCCATGTTCGGCGGCGCGCGGGCGATCTGGATCGACGCGCAGGCGCGCGATCTTTTACCGGCGCTCGAGCCCTTGTTCGCCCGGCCGCCGACCGATTGCGCGATCGTGGTCAAGGCCGGGGTGCTCCGGAGGGGCGCGGCCTTGCGCGCCGCCTTCGAGAGCTCGGCCATACGCGCGTCGATCGAATGCTATTCCGACGACGCCGGGGCGCTGCAATCCCTGATCGAGGCGGAGGCTAGCGCCGCGGGGCTCTCAATTGCGCCGGATGCGCGGGCGGCGCTCGTCAGCCTCGTCGGCGCCGACCGTCAGACGACGCGCGGCGAGATCGCCAAATTGATGCTCTACGCCCGAGGACAGTCGCGCATCGAGGCTGAGGACGTCGAGGCGATCGTGTCGGACGCCGCCCCGTCCAATCTCGACCAGGTGGTCGATCAGGCGCTGCTCGGCGACTTGCCTGCGGTCGAGACGGCGCTCGCCCGATTCTTCCACGAGGGCGGCGAAGCGGACCATCTGATGATGCGGCTCATCGCCCGACTGACGCTCCTGCACCGGCTGAGAATCGAAATGGATCAGGGCCGGTCGTTCGACGCCGCCTGCCAGGCTCTGTTCGTCAAATTGCCGCTTGGCGCACGCCGCGCGCTGGCGAGGCAGGCCGAGCGGTGGACCTCCGAATCGATCGCCCAGCGGCTGCCGGCTGTCCGCCAGGCGAGCGCGCGGGTTCGCAGCGACGCCCGGCTCGGCGAAGTGCTGGCGACGCGCGCGCTGTGGGCGCTAGCCTCGCGCGGGCGCGGCGGGCGGCGCTAAGCTGCGTTTAGGCCGACGGGTCAGTGCGCCGGCGGCTGGCAGAGCCGGCGGCAGAAGTCGTCCAGCTGCTCGAAGTCGCGGAAGGCGATGCGGATTTCGCCGCTGTCGCCGTCATGCCGGATCGTTACTTTTGTCCCGAGCGCGAGACCGAGCTTGTCCTGAAGGGCGGCGGTGTCGGCGTCGACCGGCGCGCGCGGCTTGCGCGGCGCCTTGGGCTGGCTGGCGCTCTCGCTCAGGCGCTCGATGTCCCTGACCGTCAGCCCCTGGGCGACGATCCGGTCGGCGACCGCATCCGGGTCGGGGACCACGAGCAGGGCGCGCGCATGGCCGGCCGAAATCTGCCCACCGGCCAATAGCGCGCGGGTATGTTCGGGCAGATGGACGAGCCGGGTGGTGTTGGCGACGTGGCTGCGGCTCTTGCCGACGACGCGGGCGATGTCGCCGTGCGAATAGCCGTAATCCGCTCCAAGCTGGGCGTAGCCGGCGGCCTCCTCGAGCGGGTTGAGATCGGCGCGCTGGACGTTCTCGACGATGGCGATCTCGAGCGCCTCCCGGTCCCCCGCCTCGACCACCATCACCGGAAGGTCGTGGCGCCCGGCCCGCTGCGCCGCCCGCCAGCGCCGCTCGCCGGCGATGATCTCGTAGGCGTCGGCGACCCGGGGAATCGGGCGCACCACCACCGGCTGGATGACGCCGCGCTCCTTGATCGAGGCGGCCAGTTCGTCGAGCTCCGGATCGTCGAACCGCTTGCGCGGGTTGCGCGGATTTGGGCGCAGGAATTCGATCGGCATCCGCCGCGCGCCGCCGGCGAACTCCGCCGCCTCTTCATTGGCGGTTCCGAGCAGGGCGGCGAGCCCGCGCCCGAGGCGGGGCCGTGGTTCGGCTCGGCTCAACTCTTCGGCCATTTCCGCCTCTCCTCGCAATGTGTCATTCCCGCGAGAGCGGGAATCCAGCGCCGCGGCTGGAAGTCTGGATACCCGCGTTCGCGGGTATGACAATCGGTTCGCAATGGCGATCTCCTCAGGCGGCGCGCCAACGCCCCTCGCGCTGAATGACCTCGGAGGCGAGCTTGAGATAGGCCTGGCTGCCGGCGCATTTGAGGTCGTAAAGCAGCGCCGGCTTGCCGTGCGACGGCGCCTCGGACAGGCGGACGTTGCGGGGGATGACCGTCTCGTAGACCTTGTCGCCCATATGCGCGCGCACATCGGCCGCCACCTGTCCGGCGAGGCTGTTGCGCGGGTCGTACATGGTGAGCACCACGCCGTGGATGGTTAAGGCCGGGTTAAGGGTGCGGCGGACCTGCTCGACGGTCGTGAGGAGCTGCGACAGCCCCTCGAGGGCGAAGAACTCGCATTGCAGCGGCACCACCACCGCGTCGGCGGCGGCGAGCGCATTGATGGTCAAAAGATTGAGCGAAGGCGGGCAATCCACCACCACATAGGTGACCGAGCCCGGATGCGCGGCGCTCGAATCGCCATAAGTCCTGAGCGCGTTCCGCAGCTTGAACGAGCGGTCGTCATGGCCGGCGATTTCGAGTTCGACGCCGAGCAGGTCCATGGTCGAGGGGGCGATGAACAGGCGCGGCACCGCGGTCGGCATGATCACGTCGCGCAACGCGCGCTCGCCGACCAGCATGTCGTAGCTCGCCGCGACCCGCGATTTGCGGTCGACGCCAAGGCCCGTCGAAGCGTTGCCTTGCGGATCGAGGTCGATGATGAGGACCCGTTCGCCGATCGCGGCGAGCGCAGTGCCGAGGTTGATCGCGGTGGTGGTCTTGCCGACGCCGCCCTTCTGGTTGGCCATAGCCAGAACGCGCGGCCGCGCGCCGGCGTCAGGCTCGCGGACGAGGGAAGGGTTGGCGTTCATCGGCCCGGGTGCTCAGCCTTTGCGAATTCTGACGATCGCCGCCTTCGGATTGGTGAGACTCGGAATGAGTTCGATCGCACGAGCCGTGGCCTCTGGCAGCGCCGCAACTTGGTCTCTAGCTGATTCGCCGCGCGGAAACACGCCGACCGCGCCACGCTCAATCCATCTTCTCGCCAGTTTGAGAGTGAGCGGCAAGGGGGCGAAGGCGCGCGCGGCGACGGCGTCCACAGCTCCGTAGCTTGAGGGATCAGTCGCCTCGACGCGCACGGGGTGGACGGTCGCCGGCGCTTCCGTCACCCGCGCCGCCTCGCGCAGGAAGTCGCATTTGCGCTGGTCGCTCTCGATAAGGTGGACGATGGCGCCCTTGACGCCGACAAGCTGGATGGCGATCACCAGGCCAGGAAAGCCGGCCCCCGATCCCATGTCGATCCAGCGCCTGGCCTCCGGCGCAAGCGCGAGAAGCTGCGCCGAATCGGCGATATGGCGGGTCCAGACGACGGGGAAGGTCGATTCGGCGATCAGATTGGTGCGCTTGCGCCAGACCGCCAGCAGGTCGACATAAGTCGCGAGGCGGTCCCCTGTTTCACGTGAAACAGGGACGAGGCGCAGGGCTTGCCGCCGATCCTCGTCCAACGGGTCGTCCAAAACCGGGCTCCATCGGGCGCGCCGGGAGGCGCAACAAAAGCCAAATTGGCCGCAACAAAAGCCAAGCCCAACGCAACAAAAAGCAAGCCCGCCGCAACAAAAAGCAAATTAGGCGAAACAAAAAGCAAATCGTGTACTGTGATTTATCAAAGGGTTAGGCCGATTCTCGGCCGATCTCGCTCGCCCTCTCTCCTCGCCAACTCCCTCAACTCTCCCTCCGCCGGAGCCTGCCGCCGTCACGGCGACGGCGCCCTCTTCCAGCCCATGCAGATTAGCACGGCCTTCTGTTTATCGCAAACAATTGTCGCTTTTTCCTCGCCCGGCCGTTTCGGCCGGCGGCCGGCTGCTCTAGGAGCCGGCCCGCGCGGGATTGCGCGCCGCGCGCCGGGCATGCGCCGCGAGCAGGGTCAGCGCCGCCGGCGTCACCCCCTCGATCCGCCCGGCCTGACTGAGGCTCGCCGGACGCGCGGCGGAAAACTTGTGCTTCATCTCGTTCGAGAGCCCGGACAGGCGCTCGTAATCGAGGCCTGGCGGCAGCGTGAGCGCATCGTCGCGCCGGTAGCGGGCGACATCGTCGGCCTGGCGGTCGAGGTAGACCGCATATTTGGCGTCGGCCTCGAGCCGGCGCGCAAGCGTGGGCGGAATTTCGGCCAGTTGTGGCCAGACCCCAGCCAGGACGGCGAGCGGAAACTCCGGCTGGGCCGCGAGGTCGAACGCCGAGCGGCGGGCGCCGTCGCGGTTGACGGCGAGGCCGTGCTCGGCCAGCGCCTGCGGGGTGGCCGTGGCCGCGCGCATGAGGGCGCGCGCCCGTTCGAGCCGGTCGCGAAGCTGGTGAAAGGCCTGCGCGCGCGCCGGTCCGACGCAGCCGAGCGCGATCCCCCTGGCGGTCAGCCGCTCGTCGGCGTTGTCGGCGCGCAGCGACAGGCGGAACTCGGCGCGCGAGGTGAACATGCGGTAGGGTTCGCTGACCCCGTGCGTGGTGAGGTCGTCGATCATCACCCCGAGGTAGGATTCGGCCCGGTCGAACGCCGCGAGCGGCTGGCCGCCGGCCTTGCGGGCGGCGTTGATCCCGGCCAGCAGGCCCTGCGCCGCCGCTTCCTCGTAGCCGGTGGTGCCGTTGATCTGCCCGGCGAGGAACAGGCCGCCGAGCCGGCGCGCCTCGAGCGTCGGGTCGAGCCCTCGCGGGTCGATGTAGTCGTATTCGATCGCATAGCCGGGCCGCAGTATGCGCGCCCTCTCGAGCCCGGGGATGGTGGCGACCAGCGCCCGCTGGGTCTCTTCGGGCAGCGAGGTCGAAATGCCGTTCGGATAGACGGTCGGGTCGTCGACGCCCTCGGGCTCGAGAAAGATCTGATGGCTGTCGCGGTCGGCGAAGCGCAACACCTTGTCCTCGATCGAGGGGCAATAGCGCGGGCCGCGGCCGGAGATCGCGCCGGAATAGACGGCGGAGCGGTGCGAATCGGCGCGCACGACCCGGTGGGTCTCGGCGGTGGTGCGGGTGATATGGCAGGGAAGCTGCGGCGCGGCGACAGCGGTGGTGAACGAGGAGAAGAACTCGGGTTCGTCGTCGCCGTGCTGGATCTTGAGCCGGTCCCAATCGATGGTCGAGCCGTCGAGCCGTGGCGGGGTGCCGGTCTTGAGCCGCGCCAGCGCGAAGCCGGCGCTGTCCAGACTGCGGGCGAGTTCGACCGAGGGCCGGTCGCCGAACCGTCCGGCCGGGGTGCGCCGCTCGCCGAGGTGGATCACGCCGCGCAGGAAGGTGCCGGTGGTGAGGACGATTGCGGCGCAGGCGATCGCCCGCCCGTCGGAAAGCTCGACGCCGGTCACCGCGCCGTCAGCGGAGAGGATGCGCGCCGCCTCGCCCTCGACCACGGCGAGATTGACGGTCGCAGTGATCAGCTCCTGCATCGCCTGCCGGTAGAGCTTGCGGTCGGCCTGGGCGCGCGGGCCCTGCACCGCCGGGCCCTTGCGGCGGTTCAGGACGCGAAACTGGATGCCGGCCTTGTCGGCGGCGCGCGCCATCACGCCGTCGAGCGCGTCAATTTCGCGCACCAGATGGCCCTTGCCGAGGCCCCCGATCGCCGGATTGCACGACATTTCGCCGATCGTGGCGGCGCGGTGGGTGACGAGCGCGGTCGCCGCGCCCGAGCGCGCCGCGGCGGTCGCCGCCTCGCACCCTGCGTGGCCGCCGCCGATCACTACGACGTCAAACCTCATTTCAGGCGTCACCCTGTTTCACGTGAAACACCCCTCGCCTACTTCCCGACGCACAGCCGGGCGAAAATCTCGCCAAGCACGTCTTCGGCGCCGATCCGCCCGACGATACGGTCCATCGCCGCCGCGGCGCGGCGCAGGTCTTCCGCGACCAGCTCCCATTCCGTAGCGGCAGGCCCGAGCGTCGCGGCCAGAGCCGCGCGCGCGTCCTCGAACGCCCGCCGGTGCCGCTCGACGATCAGCAGCGCCGGTTCGCCCGAAGACATGCGCTCTTCCGCCAGATCGGCAAGGGCGTCAAGCAGGCGGTCGACGCCGGCGCCGGTTTTGGCCGATATGGCCAGTGTCGCAGTGGCCGGAGGCTGACCGTGCGAGGCCATGAGGTCGATCTTGGTTCGGACCTCGAGCACGGGCGAGCCGACGTCCGGCGCCGGGGCGCCTGCCCCGTTGTCGAGCCATAGCGTGAGATCGGCGCTGGCCGCGCGGCGCCGCGCCCGCGCTACCCCCTCCTGCTCGACCGGGTCGGCGCTCAGGCGAATGCCGGCGGTGTCGACCAGGGTGACCGGATAGCCGCGCAGATCGAGGAACACCTCGATCAGGTCGCGGGTGGTGCCTGGGACCGGCGAGGTGATCGCGACGTCGCGCCCGGCGAGCGCGTTCATCAGCGTCGACTTGCCGACATTGGGCGGCCCGGCGATGACCACCGCGAAGCCATCGCGCAGCCGCCCGGCGGCGTCGGCGGTCGTGAGCGCCCGCTCGATCCGTTCGAGCGCGGCCCGCGCCCGGCGCTTGACCGCCTCCAGCGTCATGCCCTCGGCGTCCTCGACGTCGGAAAAGTCGATCTGCGCCTCGACCGCCGCCATCGCCTCGAGCAGCAGGGCGCGGATCGCCTCGCATTCGCGGCTGAGCGCCCCGCCGGCGATGCGCTGCGCCTGGCGCCGCTGCGCCTCAGTTTCGGCCTCGACCAGATCGGCGAGGCCCTCGACTTCGGCGAGGTCGATCTTGCCATTGACGAAGGCCCGCGAGGCGAATTCGCCCGGCTCCGCCAGCCGGAGCCCGGGAACGGGGGCGAGCGCCTTCACCACCGCCGCGATGACCGCCCGGCCGCCGGTGACGCTGATTTCGGCCATTTCCTCGCCGGTAAAGCTGCGCGGCGCCTGGAACCGCGTCACCAGAGCCCGGTCGAGCGGCTCGCCGGAGCGAGGGTCCCGCACGGCGGCGAGAACCGCGCGGCGGTCGGGAAATTCGAAGCCCGGCGCCAGCGCCGCGAGCGCCGCCGGGCAACTTGGCCCAGAAATTCGGAAAACCGCAATCGCCGCCCGGCCGACCCCGGACGCCAGGGCGAAGATCGTATCGTGCTCGCGCCCGAACATGCCTTTGAGCCCCGCCGGTCAACGGAGGGGGGCGCGGGCGCGCGGGTCAGTCGTGCGACGGTCCGCCGGGCGCTTCCGGCCCCTGGCCGACCGCGCCACCCTGGCGTGCGGGCGCAGGCTGAGTCCACTGTGGCGTGCAGACGACATATTGGTCGGCGATCGCCTCCCGGTCGCCCATCTTCTCGCGCTGGAAATAGAGATAGCAGATGCTGAGCGCGCCGGTGCGATAATCGACCCGGAACACGCCGCCTTCCTGCTCGTGACGGGTGGCGATGAGCCCGTAGTCGCCCGGCTCCTGCTTGGTCGCGCCGTCGCCGCCGCGATAGCAGGAGGTGACCCCGAACGCGCCCGGGCCGACGTCGGTGCGGCCGGCATTGTGGGCGAATTGGCAGGCGACGACATCGCCGCTGAGCTTATCCAGCCGATAGACGAGCGAAAGATTGATCTGCGGCGCGGCGAGAAACTCGTATTGCGAATCGGACGCGACCGCCGGGAGCGCGCATGCGCACCCTGCCGCCGCAATCGCCAGCGCCCAAATCTTCGCCGTCATTGCTTAGCTCCGCGAACCGCGAATCACCTGGAGTCACGCTAAGCCGAGCCTCCTTCGCAAAGGGTTAAGATCGCGGTAACCACTTTCACGCGGCGAGCACCTCCTTCGAGGCCACGGTCGAATCCGGGTTGAGGCGATAGACCAGCGGCACGCCGGTCGCGAGCTCCATCGCCGGAATGGTCTCGGGCGTGAGCCGGTCGAGCACCATCACCAGCGCGCGCAGCGAATTGCCGTGCGCGGCCACCAGCACCCTTTTTCCGCCGAGAACCGCCGGCAGGATGTTCTGGCAATAATAGGGAAGCGCGCGGGCGACGGTGTCCTTGAGGCTCTCGCCGCCGGGCGGCTGGATGTCGTAGCTGCGGCGCCACTTGTGCACCTGCTCTTCGCCCCATTTCTTGCGCGCGTCGTCCTTGTTGAGCCCGACCAGATCGCCGTAGTCGCGCTCGTTGAGGGCCTGATCCCGCTTTTCCGGCAGACCTTTTTGCCCCATCTCGGCCAGCGCCAATTCAAGGGTGTGCTGGGCGCGGATCAGCGCCGAGGTGAACACGAGGTCGAAGGCGAGCTCGTGCGCCTTCATGCGCCGGCCGGCCGCCTTGGCCTCCTCGACCCCGGCCGGGCTCAGGTCCACGTCGCGCCAGCCGGTGAACAGGTTCTTCAGGTTCCATTCGCTCTGGCCGTGGCGCAACAGGACAAGGAGGCGTTCGCTGTCGGGCATGGTCGTTCTTCACCGGGTTCGAGGTTTCGCGCGGGGCGGCGACTGACGACTAACAAGCACGCGCGCCGGGCGGCGCCAACCGGAAAGCCGGCCGCGACGCCTTGAAACTGGATTGCCGGTGGGCGCTCGGCGCGAGCACGGGCTTGAGAGCCGGCGGCCGGGCGCGGGCGACCGCCCGCACGCCGACCGGGCGATAGACCTGCTTGATCGCCTCGACGATATGGACGCCGGCGAAAGGAAGGCCAAGCGCCGCCCCGACCCGCTCGATCGTCGGCGCGGAGCGAATCAGGAAAGGCCGGGCGACCGGAGGCGCGTACAGCGCCTCGCCCCAGAAGATCGGGGAGAACTCAGCCCCGTGCAGCAGGTCGCGCAGCTGCGACTTCGAAAAGGGCTGCCCGTGGCCGTAGGGCGTGCTGTCGGTCCGCGCCCAGACGCCCCGGCGGGAGGGAACGATCGCCAGGATTCGGCCTTCGGGCGCGGTGATGCGCCATAGTTCCTCGAGCAGCGCCTCCGGCCGGTCGGCCGCCTCGAGCGCATGGGCCAAGAGCAGGCGATCGATCGAGCCGTCCCGCAGCGGCAGCATTTGCGCGTCGACCAGCGCAGCGGAGCAGCGTCCGCCGCCCGGCCAGATCGCCACCCCCTGTTCCGCCGGCATCAGCGCCAGGCATCGCCTCGCCTCGTCGCGCAGCCGGTCGAGATAGGGCGTGCCGTAGCCGATCGCGGCGACGGAAAGGCCGGACCCGCTCTCCCAGCGCTCGCGCACAACCCGCCCGATCAGCCGTCGCGCGACCGCCCCCAGCGGAGACCCGTAGAAGCTCTGCAAGCTGTGGACGTCGAGAGGCATCGAAATCCGCCGAACCCAAGGCCGGGCGACTTTGACCGACCGTTCGCCGTTTCGCAATGCGCCGCGAGCGGGCAAGCGCGGCGAGGACGCTATCCGCCAAAGACAGCGGTCGTTGGCGTGGCTATATATAAGCGTCTGGCCCGAACTCGAATTGCGGAACCTTCCCGTCATGACGACGAGCGTCCACCAATATCTCTGCCTCACCGACAATTACGGCGCGCTGATCCACGATTCCGCCACCGGCGCCACGGCGTGCGTCGATGTGCCGGAAGCGGGGCCGACCTTGCGCGCGCTCGCCGAGCGCGGCTGGACGCTGTCCGACATCCTCATCACCCATCATCACGCCGACCACATTCAGGGCGTCCCGGAGGTGAAGGCCAAGTTCCCCAACGCGAAGGTGTGGGGGCCGGGCAAGGACGCGGCGCGGATTCGGGGCCTCGACCATCGGCTGGCCGAGGGCGACCGCGCCCGCGTCGGCGGCTTGTCGGCGCGCGTGATCGAGACGCCGGGCCATACGCTCGGGCACATCGCCTATCATTTCGACGCCGACCAAATCGCCTTCTGCGGCGACACGCTGTTTTCGCTCGGCTGCGGGCGGGTGTTCGAGACGCCTTTTGCCGTCATGTGGAGCTCGCTAATGAAGCTCGCCGCCCTGCCCGGCGAGACCCAAGTCTATTGCGGCCACGAATATACCCAGGCCAACGGCCGCTTCGCGCTCACCATCGAGCCCGGCAATCCGGCGCTCAAAGCGCGGGTCGAGGAGGTCGCCAGGCTGCGCGCCGAAAATTGGCCGACCGTGCCGACGACGATCGCCGCCGAGCTTGCGGCCAATCCGTTCCTCAGGGCCGAGGATCCGTCGGTTCAGGCGGCGGTGGGAATGACCGGCGCGGATCCGGCGGCGGTGTTCGCGGAAGTGCGGGCGCGGAAGGACCGGTTCTGACGCGGTTCAGCGGTATTATTTAGCTGACGCAACGGCACCTTCAGCCGCAACGCCTTAGGCCAAGGTCGTCATCAAGAAACAGATATTCCAGTACATCGACTTCTTCGGGGGATAGTATTTGGTTATCAAATCGGATTGACATGCGCCGTCCGGACAATAGCGTTTCCGTGCCTACAAACACGCTCGATGCCACTACCCGAGCGCGTTCTGCTTGTTGGTTTGAAGGACAGCAATAGGAGCGAAAAAAGTCAGCCATTTCCATTCTCGTAGTCAGCCATGATAGCCGCCGCGGCGAACTTCTCAACAGCCCTTTGTGGAAGATGCGAGCTCGCCCCTTGAGCATCGTCCAGCTCCCAGTCTATCTTTCTCGGTCGCGCAGTTCGTGAGCGAGGACGAAAGCCGTCTTGTACTGGCAGCAAGGATCGCGGCTCAACTCGAGGATCGGTAAGAATGTCTCTGAGCGGCGCGCCAGAGCTGCAAAGACCGGAGTTGCGTCAGCTACATAAATCCGGGTTCAGCCCTTCTTGCTGTTGCTGGCGAGCGACTCGAGCTTCTTCTGCATATCCGAGAGCTGAGTGCGCAATTCGTCGAGGTCGTCCTCGGAGTTGCCTTTTTTCGCCGGCAGGTCCGCGGCCGGCTTCGCCCCGGCGGCGAATGGCGAGAACATCGCCAGCGCCTGATTGAAGGCGGCGATATTCTTCTTGGTCAGTTCCTGAAGCGCGGCGAAGGAGCCGGCGGAAAACGCCTCCGGGCCGAACATGCGGGCCGCGGCTTCGCGCATCGCCTGCTGCTCGCCGGAAAAGCGGTCGATGGAGAACTCGAGGTAGCTCGGCAGGATCGCCTGCATGCTGTCGCCATAGAAACGGATCAATTGCCGCAGGAACGTGGTCGGCAACAGCGACTGGCCCTCAATTCCCTCCTGCTCGAAAATGATCTGGGTGAGCACCGAGCGGGTGATATCCTCGTTGGTCTTGGCGTCGTAGACGACGAAGTCTTCTCCGCCCTTCACCATCTTCGCCAGGTCGGCCAAAGTCACGTAGGCGCTCGACGCGGTATTGTAGAGCCGGCGGTTGGCGTATTTCTTGATCGTGGTCGGAGCGGAGTCAGCCATGAGGTTTATGGGTCCCAGAATGACGCGGGCCCTTTCGGGTCAACACAGATTAAGCGTTTTTTGCTGCGCGACAATCTTATTTTTGCGCCGCAGCGGGCCGGACTGCGCCCTCGCGCTGCGGCGCCGTGCCGCCTATATGATGGTGGCGTCCTTCGCCGGAGATCGTGTAGAAACCATTTGAGCAAGGCGCCCGCGCCGCCGTCGTCCGTCAGGGAGAAATGAGAATGTCAGCTTCAGGGATCGTCATCGCCAGCGCAAAGAGAACCGCGGTCGGCTCGTTCAATGGCGCATTCGGCTCGACTCCCGCCCACGAACTCGGCGCAATCGCCATCAAGAGCGCGCTCGAAGCGGCCAAAGTCGAGGCCGGCGAAGTCGACGAAGTGATCCTTGGCCAGATCCTGTCCGCCGCGCAGGGCCAGAATCCGGCCCGCCAGGCGGCGATGAAGGCCGGCGTGCCGCAGGAAAAGACCGCATTCGGCGTCAATCAGCTGTGCGGCAGCGGGCTTCGCGCCGTGGCGCTCGGACTGCAGCAGATCGCAAGCGGCGACGCCCACATCATTGTCGCCGGCGGCCAGGAATCGATGTCGCTCGCCCCCCATGCGGCGTATCTCCGAAGCGGGGTCAAGATGGGGGAGATGAAGCTCGTCGACACCATGCTGCAGGACGGCCTGATCGACGCTTTCCACGGCTATCACATGGGCAACACGGCGGAAAACATCGCCAGGAAGTGGCAGATCAGCCGCGAGGACCAGGATCGCTTCGCCGTCGGCTCGCAGAACAAGGCGGAAGCGGCGCAGAAGTCCGGCAAGTTCAAGGGCGAGATCGCCCCGGTCACGATCGCGAGCAAGAAGGGCGACATCGTCGTCGACGCCGACGAATATCCGCGCCACGGCGCGACCTACGAGGCGATGGCGAAGCTCAAGCCCGCCTTTTCCAAGGACGGATCGGTGACCGCGGCCAACGCCTCCGGCCTCAACGACGGT
>Ga0335076_10000925_pt1 | contig 27915 bp, 28 predicted proteins | sample Lox_Sample_25_FD_206717 | JGI IMG/M metagenome (GOLD analysis project Ga0335076, IMG submission 206717) | Soil microbial communities from Loxahatchee National Wildlife Refuge, Florida, United States - Lox_Sample_2.5 | ecosystem: Environmental > Terrestrial > Soil > Wetlands | place: USA... | reverse complement strand
TCCAGGCGACTTTCCATGCGCTGTCTCCCGAGGACGGTCCGGATCTCTCCCGTCACCACCGCCCGGATGAACTCCGCCGCCGCGTAGAACGCGGTGAAGACACCCCCCAGGGAGAGGCCCATGGTGAAGACCCGGCCGCCGCTCGTCAGGGGGTGGACCTCGGCGAACCCGACCGTCGTGATGGTGATGGCCGTCATGTAGAGCGCGTCGAACCACCCCCAGCCCTCCACGAGCTGGTAGCCGACGGTGCCGACGACCAGCAGGACGGCGACGACGGCGACGGGGAGGAGGAGGCGGCGGACGTGGGGGCGGACGGTCACTCGACCCGCGCCCCGGTCGCGGCCGCCTCGGCCCAGGCGGCGACGACGGCCGGCCACGGCGGGGCGAGGACGTCGGCGTCCTCGGCTCCGGCCAGGAGGCGCGAGGCCCGCGGCTCGCGCGCGAGCCAGAGCGACACGGCCTCCGCCTCGGCCGGCTTCCGCTCGCGCCCCTCGACGACGAGGGTCGGGACCGACAGCGGAGGGCGGGCGAAGGCGCCGGCGAGCATGGTCCGCAGGGGCGACGAGGGCTCGGGACCGGCGCCGGCGAGCGAAGGCGCCAGCGCGAAGGCCGCCTCGACGCCGGAGGTCGCCGCGAGGGCGAGGGCCAGCCAGCCTCCGAGCCCGTGGCCGCCCAGCACGAGCGGGAGCTCTCCCCAGCCGGCCGTCCCCTCCGTCACCAGGCGGCGGGCGTCGTCGAGCACCTCGGGGCCGAAGCGGCCGCCGCTCGCGCCCTGGCCGCGCGGCTCCCAGGCGACGACCTCGAGCGTCTCCGCCAGGGCGTCGAGGAAGAGCGACGTCTTCCGGTCGGCGAGCGTCTCTCCCGCGTCGAGGTGGAAGAGGAGGCGTGCGCGAGGGTCCGTCCAGGGAGCGAGGCGAAGGCCGCGCAGGCGCGGCTCCCAGCCGAGCCAGACGTCCTGGACGAGGCTGGCCATGGCGGCCCATGATACGCCCGGCGGCGCACGGGAGCGGGAGCACGGCGGGTCGAACGGGAGTGGCGGGGCGGCCGGCCGCCGGGCTCGAGGCTAGAGGCCGATCTCGTCGGCGATCGGCACGAGGGCGGCGATGACGAAGGCGACGTGCTCCTCGAGCGGCCGGCCGAGCCCCTCGGCCCCGCCGTAGACGCAGGCCCGGTCCACCGACCGCGCGAAGGCCTTGTCCTTCAGCTTCCGGACGACCGAGTCGACGGGCAGGTCGGCCACCTTCTTCGAGGGCCGGACCTTGACGCACGCGCCAATGAAGCCGACGAGCTCGTCGCAGCCGTAGAGAGCCTTCTTGAGGGGCGTGTCGCGCGGCACCCCCATGTAGTCGGCGTGCGACGCGATCGCCTCCACGATCTCCTCCGGGAAGCTTCGCTCGCGCAGGACGCGGCAGCCCACGTGGAGGTGAGTCTCGACGGTCGGGTTCTGCTCGTAATCGAAGTCGTGGAGGAGACCCACGACGCCCCACTTCTCGACCTCGGCGGGATCCTCGATCCCGAACCAGCGGGCGTAGGCCCGCATCGCCTCCTCGACCCCGCGGGCGTGCCGGCGCAGGGCCTCCGACTGGGTGAACTCGAAGAGGACCTTCTCCGCCTCGGCGCGAGCCGGGGTCACGTCAGGAGGGCCTCGGGTAGTGCGCGTCGACCCAGGCCCGGACCTCGGTCTCGACCTCGTCGGTCGAGGCTCCGCTCACCTCGTGGAGCGGGTCGCGCTCCTTCCCGGGCGCGAGGAGGTAGAGCACCGCCCGAGCCGACTGGCCTTCGGAGTAGAGGTAGGCGTGCACGTCGCCTCCGGGGCGGTGGAACTTGAGGAGGCGGCCCGTCTTCATGGTGGGCCCATGATACGCCTCCCCGGCGTCAGGGATGGCCGGGGCGGGAGAAGGAGAACGAGAAGCGGCGCGCGCGGGCGGAGGCGGAGGCGGAGATGGGCTTCGTGATCGCGTCGAAGAACGACTGGGCGATGATCTGGAAGCCGGAGTCGTTCGGGTGCAGCTCGTCCGCGAAGAGGGGGGGGAGGCTCGACTGCTTCATGAAGTTGCCGTAGACCTCGGCCACCGGCGCGCGCTCCTGGCTCGCCATCGTCCGAATGAAGGTGTTCATGTTCTTCACCCAGTCGTTCCGGTCGGCCGCGTCCTTGTCGGTGTAGTTGGGGTTCACGGGGGGGATCGTCCCCACGACCGGGAAGGCCCCCGCGTCGTGGGCCTGCAGGACCATGGACCGCAGGGCGTCGACCGTGTAGCAGGGGGGCGCGTTGCGGCAGTCCGCGTCGTTCCAGTCGTTCGTCCCGTAGAGGATCAGGAGGTAGGCGGGGTGGTTGGCGCTGAGCGAGGGGCCGAGGCGCGACTCGCCCTTGTTGCTCTTGGTGCCCGGCACGCCGTCGATCGCCACGTCCCCCTTGCCCCAGAACGCCCGCAGGTCCTCGCGCAGCCAGCTCGCGTAGCCGGTGCCGTCCGAGGATCCCTGGCCCCAGGTGATCGAGTCTCCGAACGCGAGGTAGAGGTTGGGCGTCGCGCGAGGGCCGAGGGCGAGGACGACCGGCACCGCCACGTCGCCGGACGTGGGGACGGTCACGCTCACCGGAGCCCCCGGCGTGAAGTAGGCGGGGAGGCTCGCCGGGCTGGCCTGAGCCGTCTGCGCCCCGCCCGGGCTCGAGAGGGAGAATCGCCCGCCGGCCTGGGTGGTGGCCGACGCGCCCCCGATCGTCACGCCCACGTTCGGCAGGCGCACCGTCTCGGTCGGGTCCGCGATGCCGTTGCCGTTCTCGTCGTAGAAGACGAAGCCGCCGACGGGCGAGCCGGGGGTCGGGGTCGGAGTGCCCGGCGAAGTGGGTCCTGAGGAGCCTCCGCCGCAGGCGGCCGCCACGGCGGCGAGGAGGAGGAGGCAGGACGCTTTCGTCGACATCAAGGCGGAGCAGGATATCACGTCGTTTGCCTGGGCCGGCGGCGGGGGCTATACTCTCCCATCCCTTCGTTCCCGGGTGCTCTTCTTCCAGCGTGAAGCATGTCTGAGACTCTCGTTCCGAGCCGGAACAACCGGCGCATCACGGCCCGCAAGGCCTGCCTCCTGAAGGTCAGCTACCGAGCCAACGGCGACTGGCGTCCCGCGACCGCCATGGACCTCTCGCCGTACGGCTGCCGGCTGCGCGTGGGCGAGGACATCACTCGCGGGGCCGCGGTCGCCGTCGTCTTCGAGACCCCGATCCAGGACGGGGCGCGCACCACCTCGGTCGAGGTGCCCGGCACGGCGATCTGGGCGCGGCTCGAGGGCCTTTCGTACCAGGTCGGCGTGCACTTCGAGGACTCTCCGATGGGGCTCCTCGAGATCCTGTCGGTCCTCTCGTAGGCCGCGCCGCGGCGAGGATCCTGGCCGGCCGGCGGGGAGACCTCTCGGCGCAGCGTCAACGATCCCGCGGTCGCTCCCGGTTTCGGCCACCGGCCCCGCGGACCGCCAGCGCTTCCGTCGCCCCTCGGCGGAGGGCGGCGAGAGCCTTCCGGAAATCGTCGGGGATCGGGCTCGTGGCATCGACTCGAGCGCCGGTGACCGGGTGCGCGAAGGCGAGGCGCGAGGCGTGGAGCATCGGCCGCCGGGCGAGCGGCCGGTCGGAGGCGGGCCTTCCGTAGACGGGGTCGCCCAGGATCGGCAGGCCCACGTGCGCGAGGTGGACGCGGATCTGGTGCTGGCGGCCCGTCTCGAGCCGCACCTCGAGGACCGCGGCCCCCGGGAGCCTCTCGCGCACGCGCCACTCGGTGCGCGCGGCTCGCTGCTCCTCGCCCGGTCTCGCCACGCCCCGCCGCCCGCTCACCCACGCGTCGCGCAGCGGCGCGTCCACCGTCCCCGCGTCGGCCCCGGGCTCGCCCTCGACGAGCGCGAGGTAGACGCGCTCGATCCGGTGGTGGCGGAACGTCTCGATGAGCCCCGCCCTCGCCTCGCGCGAGAGCGCGAACGCGAGGGCCCCCGACGTGTCCCGGTCGAGGCGGTGCACGCGCTCCGCGTATCCGCCGCGGGGCCTCAGGCGGTGCGCGTACTCCTGGACGCGTCCGAGGGCCGTGTCCTCGTCGCGGACGCCGGACGCCGTCGGCACGCTCAGGAGCCCGGCCGGCTTGTCGACCACGAGCACGTGCTCGTCCTGGTGCAGGACGCCGAGGCTGCAGCGGGCCCGGGACAGCGCCCGGCGGTTCGGGTCGAAGACGACGGTCGCCCCCTCCTCCACCTCGCGGCCCGGCTCCCGCACCATCGTGCCCTCGACGCTGACCTGGCCCTTCTCGATCACGTCGCGGGCCTTCCGGCGCGACAGCCCCGGGTGCTCGCGGATGAGCCGCAGGTCGAGGCGCACGGCTACTCCCGGAGCCCCCGCGCGTCGTCCCACGCCGCGGGGTCCTGCCGGAAGTAGTCCGAGAGGATGGAGTACACCTCGCGGTGGCGCCTCCGGATCACCTGGGGGATCTCGAAGAAGGCCTCGACGGCCACCCCGAGGAACTCGACGGGGTCGTGGGCGCCGTAGTCGTCGAAGTCCGAGCGTCGCTTCCGGCGCATCCTCTCCATCTCCCTCTCCGCCGCGGCCACCCAGTCGCGCGCGCGCTCGGGGGCGAGGCCGACCGGGATGCCGTCGAAGTGCGTCTGGTCCACGTCCAGGAGGTGGGCGAACTCGTGCAGGCCGACGTGGTAGGCGTCGTCGGGGACCTCGAAGCTCTCGAGGAGGGCGGGCACGGAGAGGATGACCGTGCCCCAGGGGTGCGCCTCGCCGACCCGCTCGTGGCCGCCGAAGGCGTAGTCCCGGTCGAAGTCGTCGGGATAGAGGAGCACCTCGGTGAGCTGGTCCCACTCGTACTCCGGCCAGCCGACGCTCAGCGTGACCGCGGAGGCGGCGACGAGGAGCCGCACCTCGTCGGTCGCCTCCACGCCCACGCCGGTGACGCGCTTCTCGGCGAGGAAGATCCGGACGTCGTCCTCGAAGCGGCCGCGCCAGGCCGCGTCCAGCCTCTCGAAGTGGTCGTAGCGCTCGACGAGGAAGGTGCGCCACCTCTCCGGGAACGGGAGCGAGAGGACGGAGCTCCGCCGCGCCGCCCGCCGGCCCAGGGCGTGGTGGAAGGCGGCGCCCAACCCCGCCCCGGCGGCGAGGCCCGCTCCCGCGCCCGCCCAGCCTCCCGCGAGCGCGCCGAGCGCGGCGCCCGCCCCTGCGGCGGCGGCCCCGGCGAGCCGGCCGAAGCGGGCGTCGTGGGGCCTTTCGATCCTCACCGCGCGATACCGCCGGCGGGGAATCGCCGGGCCAGGAGGGGGGCCAGGACCGCCGCGTCGACGTTCCCGCCCGTGACCACCGCCACCACCGGCCCGCGCCCGACGCCCGTCACCTTCCCCGCGCGCAGCGCGGCCACTCCCACCGCGCCCGAGGCCTCGGTGACCACCTGGTCCGAAGCGAGGAGGGCGACCATCGCGTCCTCGATCTCCCCTTCGCTCACGGTCACGACGTCGTCCACGAGGTCGCGGTGGTCGAAGAGGATCTCTCCGATGCCGCCGGCGAGGCCGTCGGCGAGGGTGGGCCCGGCCGGGAAGGTGAGGAGCGGGCGGCCGAGACGGAGCGACTCCCGGAGGGAGGGCGAGGCCTCCGGCTGAACGCCGACGACCCGGACGCCGGGTGCCTTCGCCTTGACGACGGTCGCCAGGCCGGCGATCAGCCCACCGCCTCCCACCGGCACGAGCACCGTCGCGGCGTCGGGACACTCGTCGAGGATCTCGAGGCCGACGGTGCCCTGGCCGGCGGCGGTCCGCCGGTCCTCGTAGGCGTGGACCTGGACGGCGCCCGTCTCGCGCTCGAAGGCGCGCGCCGCCTGGACCGCGTCGTCGTAGGTGTCGCCCGCCTCCCGGATCTCGACCGGGAAACGCCGGAGCTTCTCCACCTTCGAGCGAGGCGCGGTGCGCGGCACGAAGAGCGTCGCGGCCACGGCGCCTCCCAGCCGTGCCGCGGCGAAGGCCACGCCGAGGGCGTGGTTCCCGGCGGAGGCGGCCACCACGCCACGCCGGCGGTCCTCGTCGCCGAGCGTCGAGAGGAGGTGGAGCGCCCCCCGCACCTTGAAGGAGCCGGTGGGCTGCCAGCATTCCAGCTTGAGCCGGAGGTCGATCCCGGGGGCGGCCAGGCTCTCGCGGAGCGGCGTCTCTCGCAGGTGCGGCGCGAGGGCCGCGCGCGCCCGCTCGACGTCGGCGAGGGTGAGCCTCGTGGAGCTCACGCTTTTCGCTCCGGCCCGGCGGCGACGAGGTCGAGCCGAGGCTCGCCGCAGTGAGCGGCGATCGCGTCGGCGACCCGCGCCCGGAGGCGGACGAGCGCGGCCATGTCGTCGCCCGCGGGCAGGATGGGCTCGCCGACCCAGAGCGCGATCCTCCCCGGGCGCGGGAGGCCCCAGTCGCCGCGCAGGACCTGGCGGGTGCCGCGCAGGGCGAGAGGCACGACGGGCGCTCCGGCGCCGGCCGCGGCCGCGAAGGCGCCGAGCCTGAAGGGGCGGAGGCCGGTGGCGGCCACGAAGGTCCCCTCCGGGAAGAAGAGGACGTCCCCGCCCTCGCGGAGCGCCTGGCCCACGAGATCGGCGTCGGCCACGCTCTGGAGCGCGTCCCAGCGGTCCACGGTGGGGTGACCGCACCGGCGGACGAAGGACCCGACGAGCGGGTAGGACAAGACCTCCTTCTTCGCGACGAAGAGGAGGCCGGCGGGCAGGAGGGCGAGGAGGGCGGCCACGTCGGCGTAGGAGGCGTGGTTCGACGCCAGGACCAGGGGGCCGTGGCGGGGGAGGCGGTCGATGCCGTCGGCCTCGAGCCGGCAGCCGACGACGCTCAGGGCGGCCCGCGCGGCGAGGCGTGCGAGGCGGAAGGCGAGCCACCGGCTCGGGACGACGGTGACCAGGAGCCACACGGGCAGGAGCACGAGCGGGAGCGCGAAGGCGAGCCAGACGGCGTAGAGGCCGCGCCCGACGCCGGCGACGGCGGGACGGGCGGCCTCGAGGCCGAGCGCGACCGCCAGCCGGATCCTCTGCCGCACCCTCGTGCGCGGGGCGCGGCCGAGGGCGCCGGCCAGGTAGCGCTCCTTCGTCGCCGCGCGGCGCACCTTGCCGCTCGAGGTCTTCGGCACCGCGCCCGGCGGCACGAGCCGCACCTCGTCCGGCGGCACGTCCACCGCCGTGGCCACGCGCTCCGTGACGGCGCCAGCCAGGCGCGACCGCTCGGCCTCGTCCGTGACGCGCGTCTCGGCCACCACGACGAGCGCCTCCGTGCCGAGAGCCGGGTTCTCCACGCCGAAGGCGACCACGCACCCGCGCCGGATGCCGGCGACCCCCGCCGCCGCCTCCTCGATCTCCTGCGGGACGAGGTTGCGCCCGCCCTTGATGATGAGGTCCTTCCTCCGGCCGCAGACGTGGATCTCGCCCTCGGCGCGGTAGGCGAGGTCCCCGCTGTCGAGCCACCCGCCGGGGAGCGTCATCGCGGCGGTCGCCTCGGGGTTCTCGTAGTAGCCGCTCGTCGCCGACGGTCCGCGGAAGACGAGCCGCCCCACCACGCGCTCGGGCACGTCCGCGCCGGCGTCGTCCACGATCCGCACCGCGTGCTCCTTCAGCTCGCGGCCGGCGGAGACGAACTCGAGGGCGGTCTCGTCGCCCGGCGCCGCGGCCGGCGCGCGTCCCTCGAGCTGGAAGGGCTCTCGGGCCACGCGGTCCACCTTGGGCCCGCGGCCGACCGGAGGAACGGCGAGGGCGACCGAGCACTCGGCGAGGCCGTAGACCGGCATCATCGCCTCGGCGCGGAAGCCGCACGGGGAGAAGCGCCGGGTGAAGCGGGCGAGCGTGCCCGGGCTCACCGGCTCGGCGCCGTTCAGGGCGGCGCGCCACGACGAGAGGTCGAGGCCCTCGAGCGCCTCGTCGGGGATGCGGCGCGCGCAGAGCTCGTAAGCGAAGTTCGGGGCCGCGGAGAGCGTGGCCCGGTGCTGGTGGATCGCCCAGAGCCACCGCTCGGGGCGGGACAGGAACGCGGTCGGAGACAAGAGGGCGAGGGGCAGCCCGTGGTGGAGGCAGGTGAGCCACGAGCCGATGAGGCCCATGTCGTGGTAGAGGGGAAGCCAGCTCGCTCCGACGTCGGTCGGACGGACCTCGAGGCCCTCGCCGATCGCCCGGACGTTGGCGAGGAGGTTGTCGTGGGTGAGCAGGACGCCCTTCGGGTGGCCGGTGCTCCCGGAGGTGTACTGGATGAACGCCGGGTCGGAGCCGTCGCCCTCGGGGCCGGACAGCGGCGCGCCCGAGGCGGCCAGGTCGTCGGCGGTGACGACCTCCGTCAGCGTTTCGACCGCCGGCTTCAGCAGACTCGCTACCGGCCGCGCGCGGGGGATGGTCACGAGGAGGCGAACGCCGGCGTCGTTCAGGATCGCCGACTGGCGGGCGGCGTACTCCTCCAGCCGGTCGAGGCGGAAGGGCGGGTAGATCGGCACCGGGACGGCGCGCGCGAGCAGGATCCCCAGGAACGAGCGCAGGAAGTCGAGGCCGGTGGGGAGCATCAGGCCGACGGTGTCGCCTCGCCCGATGCCGCGGGCTCGGAGCCCTCCCGCCACCGCGGCCGCCTCGTCGCGCAGGCGCCCGTACGAGACGGGCTCCTCGTCTGCTCCGTCGGACGAAGTCGACGCGCCGCCCGCCCCGCCCGGCTCGCGGACCGCCGGGTCGCTCCGAAGGTGGACGTGGACCCGGCGCGGATCGACCTCCGCGTGCCGCCACAACGACTCGTGGATCGTGCGCACCCCGCTCCCGATGTCCGCCGCCGTCCCCTGGGCCTCCTCCCGGCCGGGGAGGCGGAGCGGAACTCCGGGCACCGCGTCGTCGAAGGCGCGCGCGAGGCGCTCGGCGCTGTCGAGGCTCAGGCCGCGGTCGTCGAGGGTCCGGCCGAAGGCGCGCTCCAGGCGAGCGAGGAGCTCCACCCGCTCCAGGCTGCCCAGCCCGATCTCCCGCTCGAGCGAGGCGGTGGGGGAGACGGCGCGCTCCGCCCGGGCGCCGCCGGTCTCCCGGGCGAGGGCGCGCACCGTCTCGAGGACGCGCTCGAGCACCCCGTCGGACGCCGGTCCGTCCGCCCTTCCGGCGCTGGCCATCGGGTCACTCTACGAGGGCCGGGCGGCACGAGCAACCGCGCGACGGAGCCGGGCGCCCAACGGACGCGGGGATCGCCGTCGTCGCCAGGGGTACGTCGTCGCCACGGGGTTGACGGGCGGGCGGGGGGCGCCGATGCTGAAGCTCGGGAGGAAACGGCAGGTGCTGAAGGAAGTCACGCTCCGGGAGATCGAGGCGATCTTCGCCGTCACGGACCGGCTGGGCATCTCGCGGGAGGCGCTCGCGATTCCCCTCCTCCCACGCTCGCCGGGACGCGTGCGCCGGACGGCGGCCGGCCGCATCGAGATCGTCGCCGACGCCGCCGACTTCCCCGGTTTCCTCGAAGGGCTCGAGAGCCGCCTGCGCTCGGAGGGCCTCGTCTAAAGGGAAAGGGCGCGGGACGAGTCCCGCGCCCTTCGATCGAGAGAGTGGAGCCCTACTTGGCGCCGAGGACGCCGTCCTTGGCCGCCTTGGCCACCACGAACTTCAGCCGCTTCCGGGCCGGGATCTTGATCGCCTCGCCCGTCTGCGGGTTGCGGCCCATGCGGGCCTTGTAGCTGCGCACCACGAGCTTCCCGACGCCCGGGAACGTGAAGCCGTTCTTGGCTTCCTTGTAGGCCATCGCGGCCAGGGTCTCGAGGACGAGGGCGGTCTGCTTCTTGGTGATCCCCGCCTTCTCCGCGACCGCGGCCACGATCTTCGACTTGGTCATCGGCTTTGCCATCGAGTTCATTCCTCCTCAGGGTCGAGCTGGCTCTCGGGAACGTCCGCGTCCTTTGCCGATCGAAACGCGGACCATTCTAAGCGCGTTTGGCGCGCCGCTGTCAAGGGCCGAAGCGCGTTCCGGGCGCTCCCCTCAAGGGTTTTCGTCGCCTGGTCCGGTCAGGGACGACCCGAATCGTCCTCCTCGCGGAGGAAGAAGACGGTCTCGTCGGGTCGTGCGAGCCCGAGCTCCTCGCGCGCGAGCCGCTCGATCGCGCGCGGGCTCGTGCGCAGGTCCTCGATCTCGGCCGCGAGACGGACGTTCTCGGCGCGGAGCCCGTCGAGCTCGGCCCGGAGGGCCTCGACGTGCCGCCTCCTCTCGAGGAGGTTCAGGAACCCCCGGTCCCCGAACACCGATCCCACGGCGAGGGCGATGACGGCGATCGCCGTTCCCAGCACCCAGGTCTTCATCCGGGTTCGAGGCTCGAGCCGTGGCGCTTCGTCTCGATCGGTCCACACTTGATCTTTTACTTTAATCTCCAGCTCTAACCTATTACTATAGCTCACTTTTCATGCCTGTGGCTGAGGCCGGAGCCCGACCCGCCGGGTGCCGCGGCGGGCGGAGGCGTCCTGGTACTGGCGGAGCAGGACGACCAGCCGCTCTCCGACCCTCCGCAGCCGGCGCATGCCCGACCGGTACTCCCGATAGGCCTTGACCAGCTCGCGCGCCTCGGCCATCTGCGACGCCTCGAGGTAGGTGAAGCCCCCCTTCCCTCCGCTGCGCGTCGAGAGGACGTAGTACGGGCCGTGCCTCTGCCCCGTGCGGCAGACGCAGCCCTCCTTCCCGCACACGCCGAACCGCACGAAGAGCGAGCCCGCGAGCTGCTCGCGCTGGCGGAGGAGATCCTCCACGAGGGCTCGCTGCTCCTGGAGCCGCTCCCGCACCCGCTGCCGGATCTCCTCGGGCCGCATCTTGTTCTTACAGTAGATTCGTCAGAAGCACTGTAAGAATACGGGAAGGGCCGCGCGGAGGTCAAGGACTTTTCTCGGCCCCCTCGCGAGAAAGGGGCCAGGGTCCGGCCGGGAAGCGGACCAGATACTCCCCGGTGCGCCCCGCGTGGCCACCGGCTAACATGGGCGCACGGGGAGTGGCAGATGTGGCTACTGAAGACGGAGCCGGGAACCTACTCGTACGACGACCTCGAGCGGGAGAAGCGCGCGTGCTGGGACGGGGTGAGGAACCCGGCCGCCCTGCGGAACCTGAAGGCGATGAAGAAGGGCGACCGGCTGCTCGTCTACCACACCGGAGACGAGAAGGCGGCGGTCGGGGAGGCCGAGGTGACCCGGGAGGCCTACCCGGACCCGAAGCTGCGGGGCGGGACGCTCGTGGTCGTGGACGTCGCGCCGCGCGGGCGGCTCCCCCGGCCGGTCACGCTGGCCGAGATCCGCGGGATGGCCGAGTTCGCCGAGAGCCCGCTCGTCCGCCAGGGCCGGCTGTCGGTCGTGCCCGTCACGGAGGCGCAATGGAAGGCGATCGAGGCCCGCAGCCGGCGCTGAGGGGGCGGATCGTCGCCCTCTCCACCGTCGCCACGGCGGAGGACGCGGAGAGGATCGCCCGCTCGCTCGTGGAGCAGCGAGTCGCCGCGTGCGTGAACGTGGTGGCGGGGGTGGCGTCGATCTACCGCTGGAAGGGCGAGGTGTGCCGCGACGAGGAGCGCCTCCTCGTCGTCAAGACGCGGGCGGAGAAGCTCCCTGCCCTGCGGGAGGCCCTCCTCTCCCTCCACCCGTACGAGCTGCCGGAGCTCGTCGTGCTCCCCGTCGTGGCCGGCCACGAGGCGTACCTCGCCTGGGTCGACGAGAGCGTGTCTTAGCGCGGGGCCGCTCGTCGTCCGACTCCCCCCAAAGGGCGGCCCGAGGGCCGGGAGACGGGTTCCGGCCGGTCTGGGCGCGGCGCGAGGCCGTCGGCTAAACGGCGGCCAGGGCCTGCTCCAGGTCGGCGACGAGGTCGGCCGTGTCCTCGCAGCCGACGCTGATGCGCACGAGGCCGTTCGTGATCCCGAGGCCGTCCCGCTCGGCCTGCGTGTAGCCGGCGTGGGTCATCGTCGCCGGGTGCGAGATGAGCGTCTCCACGCCCCCGAGGCTCTCGCCGAGCGAGCACAGGCGCACGCGCTCCAGGACCCGTCGCGCGGCCTCCAGGCTGCCGACGTCGAACGAGATGAGCGCCCCGAAGCCGCTCGCCTGGTGCTTGTGGACGGCGTGGCCGGGGTGGTCGGGGAAGCCCGGCCACAGGACCCGCTCGACCTTCGGGTGGTTGTAGAGGAACGGCGCCACCACGCAGGCGTTCTCCTCGTGGCACGGCATGCGCAGGTGCAGGGTCTTCGTTCCGCGGAGCACGAGCCAGGAGTCGAAGGGGGAGAGGATGGCGCCCGCCGCGTTCTGCACGTAGAGGAGCCACTCCGCGTGCTTCTCGTCCTTCACCACGGCCGCCCCGCCCACGCTGTCCGAGTGGCCGTTCAGGAACTTCGTGGTCGAGTGCACCACGACGTCCGCCCCGAGAGCGAGCGGCCTCTGGAAGAAGGGGCTCATGAAGGTGTTGTCCACGACGAAGACCGCGCCCTGCCGGTGCGCCACGTCGGCGAGGGCCCGGATGTCGCAGACCTTCATGAGCGGGTTGCTCGGGGTCTCGATCCAGAGCAGGTCGAAGCGGCCCGCCTCCCGCTCGAACGCCTCGGGGTCGGTCGCGTCCAGGAACGCGAACTCCACCCCGTAGCCGGCCAGGATCTTCGTGAACAGGCGGTGGGTTCCCCCGTACACGTTGTCGGAGACGACGACCCGCTGCCCGGCCTTGACGAAGGTCAGCACCGCGTGGGTCGCGGCCAGGCCCGACGCGAAGCAGCAGGCGTCCCGTCCGCCCTCGAGCGCGGCCAGGTTCTTCTCGAGCGCCCGCCGGGTGAGGTTGTGGGTGCGCCCGTACTCGTAGCCCTTGTGCCGCCCGAGGCCCTCCTGGACGTAGGTCGAGGTCTGGTAGATGGGGACGGTCACCGCGCCGGTCGTGGGGTCCGGCCGCTGGCCGGCGTGGATGCACTCCGTGGCAAAGCCCATGGTCACCTCGATGGCAGCGACGGGGATTATGGCCCACGCCGGCCCGGCGCGAGCCGGCCTAGCGAAGGGACACGAGGAGGGAGACCGGCTGGCCGTTGCGGACGACCACCGCCCGAAGCTCGGTGGCGGACTGCAGCCGGGGCCAGAGGCCGACGAGAGTGGCCATCCCGTCGATGTCGGTGTCGTTGATCCGGGTCAGCACGTCGCCCGTGCGCAGCCCGGCGTCGCTGAGCAGGCTGCCCTCCGGCATCCGCGTCACCTGGAGCCCGACCACGCGTCCGTCCCGCGTCACCGGCGCGACCGCGGTCTCGGCGAGGATGCGCGGGATCTCGCCGCCGAGGCGGCGCTGCACCTCGGCGCGGTTCATCTCGCGGGCGGGCGTCTCGGGATCCTCGGGAGGGGTGCCCGGGGGCAGGGTGGAGCGGCCGGCCGACGCGGGACGAGGAGGGGCCGCTGCCGCGACGGCCGTCGGCAGCCTCAGCTCGAGCCGCTGCCCTCCGAAGTCGAGGGTCACCGCCGCCGTGCTCACGGCCACGAGCCGGCCGCCGAAGGCGCTCTCGCCGACAGCCACCGTGCGCGTCCGCCCCCCGGAGGTGAGGACGGCGCTCGACCGCTCCGGCGTGCGCCCCACGACGACGCCAGCCACCGCGAGGTCCCGCGGGGCGACGGCCGGGGCCTCGGGCGGCCGATCGACGCGGGTCGCGGCCGTCGCGGGCGGGGCGGCGAGCAGCGCCAGGAGAGGAAGTGTGCCGAGCATGCTCCTTCGTCCACGCTAGCGAAGGCGGGCGCGGCTGTCAACGGACGGGCGGCGGTGCTAGATTCTCCTCTCGCAATGCGGCCGCTCCTCCCCGAGGGACCCCCTCCGCCGGCCGTGGGGCGCCTCGCGCGCGCCCGCGCCTTCTTCGCCTCGACCTGGCCCGGTCGGGTGGTCGCCGTCGCGCTCGTCCTGTGGCTCCTGGTCCTCCTCTTCCTTCCCCTCCTCGGCGCCTCGCTGCCGGACGCGGTCGGCGTGCCGGTGGCGATCGTCCTGTGGCTGTTCGCGGCCTGGCTCGCCTGGCGCGCCTTCCGCTGGGTCTCGAACCGCCTCCTGTGGCGCATCCGGACCAAGCTGATCGTCTCCTACCTCTTCATCGCGCTCGTCCCGGTGGTGCTGCTGACGCTCTTCGTGGCGGTGGCGTTCGTGCTGCTCCTCGGGCTCACCGCCTCGCGCGTGGTGACCGGGGAGATCGACCGCGCCGCGGACGTGCTGCAGGCGACGGCCCGGTCCGCGCTCGGGGGCCTCCCCGGCGCCGACGCCGAGGCGGCGGGCGAGCTGCCCCTCCGCCTCGCCCCGGCCCGCCAGGCCTACCCTTCGCTCTCGTTCACCCTCCTGCGGGGGGGAAGGGTCGTGGCCGCCGTCGGCGCCGCGCCCCGCGCCCTCCCTGCCTGGTGGAAGGGGCCCGGGTTCGCCGGCCTCGTGCGGCTCTTCCCGAAGGACCGCCTGTCGCGCGAGGCCCTGCGCGCGGTGTGGGCGGAGGGCCGCGACGCCCTCCTCCTCGAGGTGCCGGCCGACGAGGCCTTCTACGCCGACCTCGAGCGACGCACCGGCATCCACGTGATCCAGCGCAGCGAGATGCACGTCGAGGAGGCGGAGACCGGGAAGGACGCGTCCCGCGTGCACCGGGGCTCCGGCCTCGCGTTCGAGCAGAACGGCGAGCGCGTGACGGCCAAGGCGGACTCCGCGTTCGTCTTCGTGGCCCTCCCGGAGAAGACGAACTGGGAGACGGGGGAGAAGAGCGCCTTCGAGGGGATCCCGCTCGCCTTCCAGTACGAGCCCCGCGCGCTCGTCCGACGGCTGTCGCCCATCCAGGTCCCGCGCGACACGAGCGGGCGGAGCGTGCCCGAGTACCTGATGTACGCCCTCGGCGTCCTGGGCCTCGTCTTCGTCGTCGTGTACGCGGTGGCCCTCCTCCTCGGCCTCGTCCTCGCCCGCTCGATCACCCGCGGCGTCCACGCCCTCTCGGTGGGGACGCAGAGGCTGCGCCAGGGCGACTTCGCCCACCAGATCCGGATCCGCTCCCGTGACCAGCTCGGGGAGCTGGCCGAGTCCTTCAACCTCATGTCGCGGGGGATCCAGGAGCTCATGCGGGAGCAGGCGGAGAAGGAGCGGCTCGAGGAGGAGCTGCGCATCGCGCGCCAGATCCAGATGAGCCTCCTCCCCGGGCAGGGCCTCGTCACGCCCCCCGGCGTGCGGGTGGCCGCGCTCTGCCTCCCCGCGGCCGAGGTGGGCGGCGACTACTACGACCTCCTGCCCCTCGGCCCGACGCGCATGGGGGTGCTCGTGGCCGACGTCTCGGGCAAGGGGACCTCGGCCGCCCTCTACATGGCGGAGCTCAAGGGCCTCGTGCTGTCGCTCTCCCGCATCTACGACTCGCCGGCCCGCCTCCTCGCGGAGGCCAACCGGATCCTCACCGCCAACATGGACTCGCGGTCGTTCGTGACCATGACCTACGCGGTCGTGGACACGGCGGCGCGGAGGATGCGCTACGCCCGGGCGGGGCACAACCCGCTCATCCACCTCCAGGCCCGGACGGGCCGGACGCGCGTCCTCACTCCGCCGGGGCTCGGCCTCGGCCTCGACCGCGGGGAGCGCTTCGAGCGGATCCTCGAGGAGGACGAGGTCCCGCTCGAGCCGGAGGACCTCTTCCTCTTCTTCACGGACGGGCTCTCGGAGGCGATGAACCCCGGGGCGGAGCTCTTCGGCGAGGGCCGGCTGCGGCGGATCCTGGAGGAGAGCGCGAGCCTCGGCAGCGAGGAGCTCAAGGAGAGGATCCTGGACGAGGTCCGGCGGTTCGTGGGCGACGCGGACCCCCACGACGACATGACGCTCGTGGTGCTGAAGGTCGTGCCCGAGGAGCGCGCCGCGTGACCGGAGACCGCGAGGAGAAGCTGCGGGCGCTCGAGGGGCGGCTCGGCCACCGTTTCGCCGACCTCTCCCTCCTCGACCGCGCCCTCACCCACGCGAGCCTGGCCAACGAGACGGCGGCCCTCCACCGGGCGGACAACGAGGCCCTCGAGTTCCTGGGCGACGCCGTCCTCGGCATGATCGTCACCGACCTCCTGCACCGCCACGATCCGGACGGGGCGGAGGGCGGGAAGAGCCGCCGCCGCGCGCTCCTCGTCTCCGCCCCCAGCCTCGCCCGTCGGGCGGCCGGGCTGGGCCTGCCCGAGCTGCTGCTCCTCGGCCGGGGCGAGGAGAAGACGGGCGGGCGCGAGAAGACGGCCCTCTGGGCGAACGCGTACGAGGCGCTGGTCGCCGCGCTGTACCTCGACGGCGGCTTCGAGGCCGCGCGCGCCTTCGTCCGGGCGGAGCTCGGCCACGAGGCGGAGGCCCCCGACCAGGAGCTCGAGGATCCGAAGAGCCGCCTCCAGGAGCTGCTGCAGGGGCAGGGACGCCCGGTGCCGCGCTACCTCGTGGTGGCGGAGGAGGGCCCGAGCCACCGCCCCCGCTTCGTCGTCGAGTGCCGTCTGGACGACGGCGCGGTGACGACGGGCGAGGGCACCTCGAAGAAGGCGGCCCAGCAGGAGGCGGCCCGCGAGGCGCTCGCCCGGCAGCTTCGGCCGAGGACCTGAGCCGAGCCTCCCTGCGCCCGGCTTCTTCGCTCCGGCCGTCGCCCGGGCGACCCGGTCACTCGATCCAGCCTCCGCCGAGGCAGACCTCGCCGTCGTAGAAGACCGCGGCCTGGCCGGGAGTGATCGCCCGCTGCGGGGCGTCGAAGCGCACCTCGGCCCGGCCGCCCGCGAGCGGTCGGATCGCCGCCGCCGCCTCGGCGTGGCGGTACCTGATCCTGGCTCGAGCCCGGATCGTGCCCCCCGGCTCGGGGACGGAGAGCCAGTTCACGTCCCGCGCCACGAGGCGATCGGAGAGGAGCCGGTCCTCGTCCCCGACCACCACCGCGCGCCCCTCGGGCCGGACGGCCAGCACGTAGAGCGGGCGGGACGACGGTACGCCGAGACCGCGGCGCTGGCCGACGGTGAAGCGGTGCAGGCCCCGGTGACGGCCGACCTCGTGGCCGGAGTCGTCGAGGATCGGGCCGGAGCGATCTCCGGGCGTGGCTTCGCGCTCGACGAACCCGGCGTAGTCGCCGTCGGGCACGAAGCAGATCTCCTGGCTCTCCGCCTTGTCCGCGACGGGCAGGCCTCGCTCGCGGGCGAGCCGCCGGACCTCGGCCTTGTCCATGTCGCCGACCGGGAAGAGGGCGGCCGCGAGCTGCTCCTGGCTGAGGCCGAAGAGGAAGTAGGACTGGTCCTTCCCGGCGTCCCGGCCCTTCAGGAGGCGGAAGCGCCCGCCCTCGCGGTCGCGGCGCGCGTAGTGGCCGGTCGCCACCCGCTCCGCCCCGAGCGCCCGCGTCTTCTCGACGAGGCTCGCGAACTTCACCTCGGTGTTGCAGCGCGCGCAGGGGAGCGGCGTCCGTCCCTCCAGGTAGTCGCGGACGAACGGCGAGACGACCCCGTCCCGGAAGCTCCGCTCGAGGTTCACGACGTAGTGGGGAATGCCGAGACGCGCCGCCACCGCCTTCGCGTCGTGCAGGTCCTCGAGCGCGCAGCAGCGGCCGAAGGACGGCCCCTCGCCCCCGGTCTGGTCGTGGAGCTGCATCGACACGCCGACGACCTCGTGTCCCTCGTCCTTGAGCCGGGCGGCGGCAAAGGACGAGTCGACCCCGCCGGACATCGCGACCACGACGCGCACGATCCGAGTATAGCCGCGGGGTAGAATGGCCACCGCAGGAGCCGCCATGGACGCCCCCCTCGACGCCCTCCTCACCGCACGCCGGGACGCCCTCGCCGCGGGCCTCGAGGCCTCGCTCCTCGCCGAGGACGCTCCCCACTACCGGGAGGCGCCGGCGGAAGAGCGTCGACAGCGCGTAGCCGTGCTGGTGGCGGCGTTCCTCGACGCGGCGAGGGCCGGGGGACCGGGGCCGTTCGTCGCTCACGTGCGGCGCATCGCCGGGGAGCGCGCGGCCGAGGGATACCTCCTGCGGGAGATCCAGCTCGCCCTGGGCGCCCTCGAGGCGCAGGCGTGGCCGATCGTCGTCGACGCCGGGGGCCCGACCGACCTCGTCGTGCGCCGCCTCGCCCTCGTCTCCGGGATCGTGGGCCGCGGAAAGGACGAGCTGGCCCGCGCCTTCCTCGACCACAAGGAGAAGGCCGAGGCACGAGCGGCGAAGCTGGCCGAGAGGCTCGACACGCTGTTCAAGGGCACGGACTCGCCGCCCCTGGGCCAGTAGCTGCCCCTCGTCGCGTCGAGACGAGCTCCTCGGGCGACCGGCTCTCACACGAGGTGCGTCATCGGCTCCGGTCCGCGCAGCCAGCGGGGCAGCCGCCCGGCGCAGCCGGGGCAGAAGCGGGACCCTCGCGTGTCCACCCGCTCGACGTTGCCGGCGAAGCTCATGAGGCAGCTCCGGTCCGGGCAGTGCTCCAGTGTCGCGAGGTGGCCCATCTCGTGGAGGATCTCGGCCACCGTGCGCTCGTCGCGCCGATCGAGGTCGGGGGGCAGGCCGTAGAACGACGGGTCGGTGCGGACGAGGGACACGAGACAGGCGCGGCCGCCCTGGCGGGCGAGGCCGAAGACGAACGTGAAGAGGGGGACCGCGATGTCCTCGGCCGCGACGCCCACGAGGAGGCGCGCCGAGACGGCGGCCCGCCCCTCCAGGGCTTCGAGGAGGGCGCCCGCGTCGAGCTGGTCGCGGCCCGGGATGCGCCGCGGCTGCAGGTCGACCACGGGGAGGACGTGGCAGGCCAGCTCGACGCGCCGGCTCAGCCGGGTCGCGAGCCGCTCGAGCGTCCCCGGGAGGAGGGTTCCGACGGGAAGGAGATCGACCGCCTCCGCGAGACGGGCCGCATCACCCTCCACGGGCGACCTCAGCCCGCGTTCTCCGGCTTCTTGAGCTCGTACTTGCGGATCTTGTTGTAGAGGGTCGCCCGGTCCACGTCGAGGACGCGGGCCGCCCTCGTGATGTTCCAGCCGCTCGCGTCGAGGACCGACTGGACGTGGGCCCGCTCGGCCTCGGCGAGCGAGCCCGGCCCCGGCCCCGCGGCCGGGGCCTGGGTGACCCGCAGGGGGAGGTCCTCGGCCCGCACGACCTCGCCCCGGCCCACCACCACCGCCCGCTCGATCGCGTTCTGCAGCTCGCGTACGTTGCCGGGCCAGGGGTAGGCGGCGAGGGCGTCCAGAGCTTCGGAGGAGAAGCGCATCGGCCGGCGGCTCATCGACTGCGCGAACTTCGTGAGGAACTGCTCGGCCAGCACCGGCACGTCCTCGGGCCGCTCGCGCAGCGGGGGGATGTGGATGTGGACGACGTTGAGCCGCCAGTAGAGGTCCTCGCGGAACCGGCCCTCCCGGACCGCCGCCTCGAGGTCGCGGTTCGTCGCGGAGACGACGCGGAAGTCCACCGGCACCGGCGCCTGCCCTCCGAGGCGCGTCACCACCTTCTCCTCGAGGACCCGCAGCAGCTCCACCTGCACCTTCGGGCTCACGTCTCCGATCTCGTCGAGGAAGACGGTGCCGCCCTCGGCGGCCTCGAACTTGCCCTTGTGCCGGGCCCGGGCGCCGGTGAAGGCGCCGGCCTCGTGGCCGAAGAGCTCGCTCTCGAGGATCCCCTCCGGCAGCGCCCCGCAGTTGACGACCACCATCGGGTTGTAGCGCCGGGCCGAGGCGGCGTGGATGGCGCGGGCCACGACCTCCTTCCCGGTGCCCGACTCGCCGGTGATGAGGACGGTCGAGTCGGAGGCGGCCACGGTCTCGACGAGCTCGACCACGTGACGCATGGCCGGAGAGGGGCCGAGGAGGGGCGGGGGCGCGGCGGCCGACTCGAGGCTCTTCTTGAGCCGCACGTTCTCGGCCCGCAGCGAGCGGTGCTCGGCCGCCCGCTTCACCAGCATCGAGAGGTCGTCGGGATCGAAGGGCTTGACGATGTAGTCGTAGGCCCCGTTCTTCATGGCCTTGACCGCGGTCTCGACCGAGGCGTAGGCGGTCATGAGCACGATGCTCAGCTCGGGGTCGGCCGCGGCGAGGCGCTGCTGCAGCTCGAGCCCGTCCATCCCGGGCATCTTGATGTCGAGGAAGGCCATGTCGTAGCGGCTCGCGGTGACGAGGCGCAGGGCCTCCTTGGCGCTCTCCGCCACGTCCACCCGGTGCCCGTCCTGCCGGAACCAGGCCCCGAGCGAGTCGCGCACGATCGTCTCGTCGTCCACGATCAGGATCCGCAGCGTGCCGGGAGCCGCGCCGGTGGTCGCGCTCATGGCCCTAGTCTCCCACGGGGGAGGCACCCTCGCCCTCCGCTCCCGGCGACGGACGCTCCTCCGGCTGGCGCGCCGGCAGGTGGACGGTGAAGGTCGTGCCCCGGCCCGGCTCCGACTGGACCTCGACCCGCCCGTGGTGCCGTTCGACGATGCCGTACACGACGGCGAGGCCGAGGCCCACGCCCTTGCCCGCCTCCTTCGTCGTGAAGAACGGCTCGAAGATGCGGTCGAGGTGCTCCTGCGGGATGCCCCCGCCGGTGTCGGCGACGACGAGCCGCACGCCGTCGCCGTCGCGGGCGGCCTCGATCCCGACCCGTCCCTCGGGGGGCGTCGCCTCGAGCGCGTTCATGGCGAGGGCGAGGATCATCTGCTGGACCTGCGAGGCGTCGCAGACGACCTTCGGCAGGTCCGCCGCGGCGCGCGCCTCGAGGGTCACCCCCAGCATCTCGGCCTGGTGCTTGAGGAGCATCCGGCACCGCTCCAAGACCGGGCCCAGGTCCTCCTCGGCAAAGCGCGCCCCCGACTGGCGGCTGAAGGCCAGCAGGTTCCGGACGATGTCGCCGCAGCGGCCGGCTTCGCCGTCCACCATCTGCAGGATGCGGTCGGTCTCCGCGGCCTGCTCCGGGCTCGGAGGGGCGGAGGCCCCGGCCGCGAACTGCCGGCGCAGGAGCCGGGCGTAGGTCCTCATCCCGGCGAGCGGGTTGTTGATCTCGTGGGCCACGACCGCGGCCAGCTTGCCGAGCGAGGCCATCTTCTCGACGAGCACCATCTGGTGGTGGGTGTGCTCGAGCTGCCGGGTCTTCTCCTGGACGCGCTCCTCGAGCGTGCGGTTCAGGCCCTCGAGCTCGCCGCGGGCCCGCTGGAGGTCGCCGGTCATCTGGTTCCAGGAGCGGGCGAGCTCCCCCATCTCGTCCGTCGAGCGGACCGGCACCCGCGCCTGGAGATCGCCTTCTCCCGCCCGCCCGATGGCGGTTCGCAGGCGGCGGACCGGCCGGAGGACGAGGGCCCACAGCATCACGAAGCTCAGGAGGAGCACCGCGAGGCCGGTGGCGAAGAGGCCGTACTGCATCTGCCGCTCGGAGGTGGCGAGGGCGGCGTCCGCCTGGGCCATCGAGAGCCGGACGTCGAGGATGCCGAGCACGCGCTGGGAGGCGGGGTGGACGTGGCAGGAGGCGCACTTGGGCTCGTTGTAGATGGGCGTGATGATGCCGAGCACGCGCCCGCCGCCCGCCGCGGGCAGCATCCGGATGCGGTCCTTCCGCTCCAGGCCCGCCCGCGGCTGCGCCCCCGCGTGGCAGGCGATGCACTCGTCGGAGCGCTTGTCGACGAGGGATCCCTCCTCGGCCGCGACCGAGGACACCCGGACGCGCCCCTCCTTGTTGTAGATGCGGACGCGGTCGATGCCGGCCTGGGCCCCGATGTTCTCGATGATGCGCCGCACGCCGTCCGCGTCGTTCCGCAGCATCCCGTCGTGGGCCGCGCGGTGGATGGTCTCCGCCACGCGGTCGGCGGAGAGGCCGACCAGGTCCTCGAGCTGCGCGCGCTGGCGCTCGAGGCTCAGCTGGTCGGCCAGCCAGAGGATGGCCGCCGCCCCGAGCCCGAGCCCGAGGCCCATGCGGACGGCGAGGCGCCTCCAGGGCCGGAGGCGCCTCGCGACGGAGGTGGCGGTCTGGAGGGGCGTTTCTAGCTCCTCACCGGGACGGGGGCCAGCACGCCGGCCGGCCGCGGGACGGGCGCCTCGACCGCCTCCGGCTCCTCGATCTCCTCCATCACGGGGAGGAAGCGGACGGCGAGGGAGAAGGCCGCGATCCCGATCCCGACCAGCATGAGCGTGACGATCCCCTCCGCGATCGTGGGCACGTAGTGGCCGCCCTGCGCCCCCTCGAGCCCCGTGATGCTCACGTTCAAGCGGTTCACGACGAATCCGGCCACGACGAGGAGGGCGGCCCCGTAGAGGCGCCCGGAGTTCCGTCGCACGGCCGGCAGGGCCAGGAGCGCCATCGGGAGGATAACCCCGATCGCAAGCTCGAGCTGGAAGAAGCGGGCCTCCCGGCTCGCGGAGACCGCCTCGGCCAGCACGCCCCGCGCCGCCATGTCCGCGAAGCGGGCCGCCGCGTAGACGCCGAGGGCGGCGAAGAGGGCCTTGCCGATCGACTGGAGGAGCGGCATCTCCAGCCCCCGCCCGAGGGCGCGCGAGGAGAGCCGCGACTCGACGATCATCATGGCGAGGCCTCCGGCGATCGCCGAGAGGTAGAACATCCAGGGCAGGAGCGGCGTGTACCAGAGCGGGTGCAGCTTGCCGGGGGTGATCAGGTAGAAGGTGCCGAGGGAGGACTGGTGCAGGGTCGAGATGATCGCGCCTGCGATCACGAGGGGCACGATGGCGGCGTGCTGGGCCCGCACGGCCCGCGTCCAGCCCAGCCGCTCGAAGACCATCCCCGAGAACTCGAGGGCGAGGACGGTGAGGTAGAGCATCACGCACCACGACACCTCGAACATCGGCGAGCGCGGGTTCCACATCACGATCGGGTGCCAGATGTTCCAGGGCTTGCCGAGGTCGTACATGAGCCCCACCGCGACCAGGATGTAGCCCAGGAAGGCGGTGATGATGGTCGGGCGCACGATGGGCTTGAAGCGCTTCAGGTTGAAGACGTAGACCGCGGTCGTGATCGTGAAGCCGCCCGCGGCGAGGCCGACGCCGCACAGCACGTCGAAGCCCACCCACAGCCCCCAGGGGAAGCGGTCGGAGAGGTTCGTCACCGCCCCGAGGCCCTTCCAGTAGCGGAGCACGGTGACGGCCGCGCCCGCGGCGAGGACGACTCCGAAGAAGGAGGTCCAGAAGCCGGGCCGGAAGCGTTCGTTGCGTCGCATGGTCGTCACTCCTCGCGCGCCCGCTCGGCCGCCGCGACTTCCTGGCGCCGGTGGGTGATCCAGTAGATGGCGGAGAGGCCCACGCAGCCGAAGCCCACGACCTTCGGGATCTTGGAGAGGGCCGCCCAGGTGAGATTCGGGAGGGGCCGGGTGCCGAGGCCTGTCTTCAGACCCAGCTGCTCGAAGGGGACCGGGGACAGGATGAGCACGTTCGTGCCCCCGACCTCGTGCTCGCCGTAGACTCCGGCGTAGTAGGCGCCGGGGTTCTCCGCGATGCGCTTCTTCGCCTCGGCCAGGAGCTCCTCGCGGGTGCCGCCGACCGTCGCCTCGGCCGGGCAGGCCTCGGTGCAGGCGGTGGGCTTGCCCTCCCTCTGCCGGGTGAAGCAGCCGTCGCACTTGCGGACGACGGGCACCGGCTTCGACCACTCGTAGCGGGGGACGTTGAAGGGGCAGGCGACCATGCAGTACCGGCAGCCGAGGCACCTCGAGCCGTCGTACACGACCGGGCCGAGCTCGGTCTTGGTGAAGGCGCCGACCGGGCAGGCGCTCGCGCAGCTCGGGTCCGCGCAGTGCTGGCACATGCGGCGGAGGTAGCGGTCGTTCCCCTCGTCGAGGACCACGGTGTAGGTCGTGGCGTCGAGTTCCGTCTCGTCCCCCGAGCCCGGGAATCCGTGCGACTCCTTGCACGCCTTGGCGCACGCGTGGCAGCCGATGCAGCGGGTGACGTCGAAGAGCAGGGCCCGCGACTTCGGGTTGGGCAGGTAAGCCATGGAGGGTCTCCTCGGCCCCGGAGGGGCTACGTGAGCAGGAACTCGTGGACGAGGCGGTCCCAGTCCGCCTTCGGGAGGTGGTGTCCGAGGTCGGACGCCGGCTCGCCGCCGTCCTGCAGCACCGAGCCCGAGAACGCCATGAGGCGCAGCTCGAGGGCTTCGCGGCTGTCCTCCATCCACTTGCGGGCGAGGCGGCCCGAGAGGAGGTTGCGGAGGTTGTGGGCGAGGTTGGGGGCCTTCACCTTCAGCACCCAGCCGCGGCCGTAGGGGTCCTCGGCGGCGAGGCCGGGCCTGCCGGCCAGCTCGGGGTTGACCTCCACGACCTCGCCCTCGACGGGCGAGACGAGCTCGGCCGACTTGCCGTCGAGCTTCATGGCGAACCCGTTCCCGCCCTGGTGAACCCAGTCGCCGCGGGCCGGGGCCTTGACCGTGGCCGCGGGACCGATCAGCCGGCGGGCGAAGTCGTCGACGCCGACGACCACCGTGTGCGCGTCCAGCGGGCGGGCCCACGTATGGCCGCGGTGGTAGTAGAGCGTCTCCGGCATCTGGTAGCCCGCCACCCAGGCAGGCTCGATCGGGGGGATCGCGGCAGCGGCGAGGGCCCTGGCCTCCCGGGCGGCGCGCCGCCGCGTCACGACGTAGTCCATCGTGACGAGCGCGGCGAAGAAAGCGAGCACGAGCAAGACGGTCATGACCGCACCTCCGCCCACTCTTCGTGCAAGACGGGGGCCGATCGGCCTCACCGACTGTTGAGAGGCTCGTAACCTGTTGAAGGCGTGAGACAACGACCATGTGGCGAACCTCGGCAATCCGCGGGTGGAGTGTTGAGTTCCACGACGCACGCCATGAGCATCGCCGAGGGGACGCGCCGAACTTGCTCAGCTACGAAGACTTGCCGGGGCGTTGCTGATCTCAACAGCCACTGCTGAGAACCTCGACACCTCGGCGCCCCGACGGAGGGCCGGCGGCAAGTCGAGTCGGTCGACGAGTGGGCCATAAGACTCTTCCCTCCGACGGCCGGGCGGATGACGGCCGCCCGAAGCGGAGGTCGTTGAGATTCCGGCTCGGGCTTTCTCAGGCATCGCGCTCCGCCCCGCCCCTTGCCGGCCGCCGCCGCTCGAAGGACGACTGCCGCCACGCGACTTGACATTCCTAACACCGCGACCGCCGGTCGGCGGAGGTATGCTGCTACGAATGAGGTGACGGAGGGCGGAATGGCGGATCCCACGACAGTTCAAGACATGCCCGGCGTCCCCGGATCGGCCCCGCGGCGGTGGTGGCTCTGGCTCCTGACCCTGGCCGGCATGGCCGTCGTGGCGACCCTCGTGCTCTCGAGGGGGATGCGCGCACAGACGGCCGCCGGTCCGTCGCGAGGGGCCGGCCCGCGCGCGGTGCCCGTCGTGGCCGCCACGGCCCGGAACGGCGACCTCGGCGTCTACCAGACGGGTCTCGGGACGGTCACGCCGATCCGGACCGTGACGGTGCGGAGCCGCGTGGACGGCGAGCTGGTGAGCGTCGCCTACCGGGAGGGGCAGTTCGTCCACGCCGGCGACCTGCTGGCCCAGATCGACCCCCGCCCGTTCCAGGTCCAGCTCCTCCAGGCGGAGGGACAGCTCGCCCGGGACGAAGCGGGGCTCAAGAACGCGAAGGTCGACCTCGAGCGGTACAAGGTCCTCGTCGAGCAGGACTCCGTCCCCCGCCAGCAGCTCGACACCCAGGTCGCGACGGTGGACCAGCTCGAGGCCGCCATCAAGAGCGACCGGGCGCAGGTGGAGAGCGCGAAGCTGAACCTCACCTACAGCCGGATCGTCGCTCCGCTGTCCGGCGTCGTCGGCCTTCGTCTCGTGGATCCCGGCAACATGGTGCACGCCTCGGACCAGAACGGCCTGCTCGTCATCACCGAGGAGCAGCCGATCGCGGTCGTGTTCACGATCGCCGCCGACCACCTCCAGCCGATCATCCAGCAGACGAAGGCGGGGCGCCACCTCGTGGTCGAGGCGTGGGACCGGGACATGAAGAAGCGGCTGGCCACCGGGTCCTTGCTCGCCATCGACAACCAGATCGACCAGACGACCGGCACCGTCCGCATCAAGGCCGTCTTCCCCAACGAGGACTTCGCCCTCTACCCGAACCAGTTCGTGAACGCCCGGCTGCTCGTCGACACCCTGCACCAGGCCGTCCTCATCCCGACCGCGGCCCTCCAGCGCAGTCCCCAGTCGACCTACGTCTACGTGGTGAAGGCCGACTCCACGGTCGAGATGCGCAGCGTCGATGTGCAGCTGACGGAAGGCGACGACTCCGCGGTCCGCCAGGGCGTAGCGCCGGGAGACGTTGTGGTCATCGACGGGGTGGACAAGCTCCAGTCGGGGACGCCGGTCGCGCTCGCCAAGGAGGGCGGCGCCCGGAAGCCGGCCTCATGAACCCGTCGCGCCCCTTCATCCTGCGGCCGATCGCGACCTCGCTCCTGATGGCGGGGCTGCTCATCGCCGGACTCATCGGCTTCAAGCAGCTTCCGGTCTCGGCCCTCCCGCAGGTGGACTACCCGACCATCCAGGTGGTCACCTTCTACCCGGGGGCGAGCCCGGAGGTCATCGCCTCCGCGGTCACCGCCCCCCTCGAGCGGCAGTTCGGGCAGATGCCCGGCCTCAACGAGATGACCTCCAGCAGCTCGGCCGGGAGCTCGCTCATCACCCTCCAGTTCGTCCTCGACCTGAACATCGACGTCGCCGAGCAGGAGGTGCAGGCGGCGATCAACGCCGCCGGCACCTACCTCCCGCGCGACCTGCCCAACCCGCCCATCTACAGCAAGATCAACCCCGCCGACGCCCCGATCCTCACCCTGGCCCTGACCTCGGACACCCTCCCCCTGTCGAAGGTGGAGGACTTCGCCGACACCCGCTTCTCCCAGAAGATCTCCCAGCTCCCCGGGGTGGGCCTCGTCAGCATCAGCGGGGGCCAGAAGCCCGCGGTCCGGGTCCAGGTGAACCCCACCGCCCTCGCGTCCTACGGGCTGACCATGGAGGACGTCCGGGCCGCGGTCACGCAGGCGAACGTCAACCAGGCCAAGGGGGCCTTCGACGGCGCGCGCCAGTCCTACACGATCCAGGCGAACGACCAGCTCCTGGCGAGCGCCGAATACCGTCCCCTCGTCGTCGCCTACCGCAACGGCGCGCCCGTCCTCCTGTCCGACCTCGCCAGCGTGATCGACGACACCGAGAACGTGCGTCAGGCGGCGTGGATGGACAGGACCCCGGCCGTCATCGTGAACATCCAGAGGCAGCCCGGGGCGAACATCATCGCCGTCGTCGACCGGGTGAAGGCCCTCCTTCCCCAGCTCCGGGCCTCGCTGCCGGCGGCGGTGAAGGTGAAGGTCCTCACCGACCGCACGATCACGATCCGGGCCTCGGTGGAGGACGTCGAGTTCGAGCTGATGCTCACGATCGCCCTCGTGGTCATGGTCATCTTCCTGTTCCTGCGTACCGCGGCGGGGACGGTGATCCCGAGTGTCGCCGTCCCCCTCTCCCTCGTGGGCACGTTCGGGGCCATGTACCTGCTCGGCTTCAGCCTGAACAACCTCACCCTCATGGCGCTCACGATCTCGACCGGCTTCGTGGTCGACGACGCGATCGTGATGATCGAGAACATCTCGCGCTACATCGAGGAGGGGGTCGAGCCGCTGGAGGCCGCCCTCCAGGGATCGAAGCAGATCGGGTTCACGATCCTCTCCCTGACCGTGTCCCTCATCGCGGTGCTCATCCCCCTCCTCTTCATGGGCGACGTGGTGGGACGCCTCTTCCGGGAGTTCGCGGTCACCCTCTCGGTGACGATCCTGATCTCGGCCGTCGTCTCCCTGACCCTCACCCCCATGATGTGCGCCCGGCTCCTGCGCCACCGGCCGCCCTCGGAGCAGAGCCGCTTCTACCGCGTGTCGGAGGACGCGTTCGACCGGGTGATCGCCGCCTACGGCCGGACGCTCGGCTGGGTGCTCCAGCGCCAGAAGGCGACGCTCGCGGTGGCGTTGGCGACGCTCGTGCTGACCGTCCTCCTGTACGTGATCGTCCCGAAGG
>Ga0335076_10000923_pt1 | contig 27955 bp, 34 predicted proteins | sample Lox_Sample_25_FD_206717 | JGI IMG/M metagenome (GOLD analysis project Ga0335076, IMG submission 206717) | Soil microbial communities from Loxahatchee National Wildlife Refuge, Florida, United States - Lox_Sample_2.5 | ecosystem: Environmental > Terrestrial > Soil > Wetlands | place: USA... | reverse complement strand
CACCAGGTCGTTCTCCCGCAGCGCGCGGGCGTCGGTGAAGAGGAGCGAGGCGGGGCGCCCGTCCCGCCAGAGGGAGCCCGGGCCGGCCGCCTGGGTCTCCTGGGCGCTCGCCTCGGGGGCCTGGTACTCCCGGTGCTTCGGCACGTAGGTCCCGACGTGGGAGACGCCGCTGCAGCCGGCCAGGGCGAGGGCGAGGGAGAGGGGCAGGGGGGGCTTCATGGCGCCTCCACGAGGATGCGTCCGGCGGCGTAGCGACCCTGGACGCGGCGCCCGCTGGGGAGGACCGCACAGGCGCGGCCCCGCTCGCAGGGGGCGACGACGCCCTCGGCGGTGAGCTCGACCTCGCCGGCGCGGACCACCACCGCCACCGGCGCGCCGGGTGCGGGTCCCTCCCGTACGTCGGAGGGCTCGAGGGGGTGGCCGGCGCGGAGCGGGCGGGCGGCGCAGGCCTCGGGCGGGAGCGCCGCCAGGGGGGCCCGGCCGGCCCGGATCTCGACCTCGGCCAGGCGGACGGCGCCCTCGAGCGGCTCGCCGGCCTCGAGGGGGCGGTCCAGCAGGAGGGCGGGGGCGAGCACCCGGACCCGGGCGTACACCCAGGCCTGGCAGGGGGCGCCGGCGGCGTCCCGCCCCTCGACGCGGAGGGGGACCTGGCCGGAGGCCTCGACCGGCCGGAGCGCCTCGAAGCGCTCGGCCTGGCAACCGCGGCCGGCGGAGCGGCGGACCTCTTCCACCTCGGCGCGCGCGCCGGGCCGGGCCAGGGCGGCCGCGACCGCCGCGTCGGCGGTGGGGAGGGCGAGGAGGAGGGCGAGGAGGGCGGCCACGGCTCGCTCAGCGCAGGGAGGTGACCCGCTGCAGCATCTGGTCGGCGGTCTGGATCACCTTCGAGTTGAGCTCGTAGGCGCGCTGGGTGGAGATCATGTCGATCATCTCGGTCACCGCCTGCACGTTCGAGCCCTCGAGGTAACCCTGGGCGAGCGTGCCGGCGGCCTGCTCCCCGGGCTTCTGCTGCACCGGCTGGCCGCTGGCGGGGGACTCGGCGAGGAGGTTCCCGCCGATCGCCTCGAGCCCGCCCTCGTTCGGGAAGGTGTAGAGCTCGATCTGGCCGACCTCCTGGAGGTCGGCCCGCCCCGCCACCTTGGCGAAGACGCCGCCGTCCGCGTGCACGGTGACCGCCAGGGTGCTGGGTGGGACGGTGATCTCGGGATCGAGGAGCTCGCCGGAACCGGTCACGATCCGGCCGGTCGAGTCCATCTGGAAGTTGCCGGCCCGGGTGTAGGCCTTGTCGCCGTTGGCCCGGGTCACGCGGAAGAAGCCGTCGCCCTGGATGGCGAGGTCGAGCGGGTTGTTGGTGTTGGTCAGGGTGCCCTGGGCCCAGCTCCGGGTGATCGACCCGGTCTTCACGCCCAGGCCGACCTGGAGCGGCGAGGCGGGGGTGCCGCCGCGCGGGTCCGGCGCCTCCGCCCCGCGGAGGGTCTCGGAGAGCAGGTCCTCGAACTGGGCCGAGGTCTTCTTGAACGCCGTGGTGCTGGTGTTGGCCAGGTTGTTGGCGATGACGTCCATCTTGAGCTGCTGGGCGTCCATCCCGGTCGCGGCGGTGTAGAGGGAGCGGAGCATGGGGGTCCCTTCCTTCCTCGGCTACTTGGCGCGCGCCACCTCGACGGCGCGCTGGTCGAGGGAGCGGTAGATCTGGATCGCCTGCATGGAGGCGTCGTAGGAGCGCTGGGCGGTGACCAGCTGGAGCGCGGCCTCCAGGGCCGGGGCGTTGCCGAGCTCGACCTCGCCCACCCGGACGTGGGCCATCCCCGGGGTCACCGGGAGGGCCTGGCCGCCGGCGCCGGGCGCGACCAGGGCGGCGCCCAGGCGGTCCACCGGCCCCTCCAGCTGGGCGAGGCCCAGGTCGCAGAGCTCGAGGTCGTTCGCCCAGACCGCACCGGTCTTGTCGACCCTGGGTGTCCGGTCGGGGGGGATGACGATGGGCTGCCCGTCGGCGTCGAGCACCGGCCGGCCGTCAGAGACGAGGCGGCGCTCGGCGTCCATCGTCAGCCGCCCGTCGCGGGTGTAGGCGATCGCCCCACTCGCCGTCTGGACGGTCAGGAAGAGGCCGCCCTCGGGGAGCACGTCGAGCGGGTTGCCCGTCTGGGCGATGGGGCCGGGGCGGAGGTCGAACCCGGTCGCCACCGCCGCCGGATAGTGCTTGTCCTGATCGGCCCCTGGGGCCATGAACGCCTCGAACGCGGGGCGCTCGGCCTTGAAGCCCGGGGTCTGCGCGTTGGCGAGGTTGTCCGCGATGGCGTCGAGCTGCTCCGCCCGCGCAACCGCCCCGCACATGCTGACGTACATTCCATCCGCCATGGATCCGTCTCCGCCGCCTCGCATCAGCAAGGGGCGGGCCACGCCCGGCGTCAGGGACCCGGCGGCATCGTGGATGCACGGGCGGGGAGGAGGGCGGCAGGAACCGCCCACTTATCGGAGCGGCGGATGCGTGACGTACCCCCAGGCGTGGCCCCCAGGACCCGGCTCGATCGACTGGTGAGCGTGCGGGAACGCTCCGAGGACAGCGCCCTGGAGACGCTCTCCCGCGCCCAGCGCGGCGTGGCCCGCGCCACCGAGCGGCTCGCCGGCCTGCGGGAGACCGCCCGGGCCGACCGGCGCCAGCCGGGGGTGGCGGACCTGTGGGCGGTGGAGGAGATCGCCCACATCCGCGTCCTGCGGGCGGTCGAGGCAGCCGAGGGCGACGTGGCCAAGGCGCTCCGGACCGAGCGGGCGGCGCAGTCGGGCTACGTCGACGCCCGCCGCAGCGCCGAGGTGGTGCGCCGCGCCCAGGAGAAGAAGCGGGCCGAGCTGCGCGACGACCGGGAGCGGCGGGAGCGAAAGGCGCTCGACGAGCTCGCCACCCTGGCGTTCAACAGCCGGCGCTGAGCAGCGGCCGGGCCGCCGCGCCCCGCCGGAGCGGCGAGGCGGCGGGTCCCTCAGCCCTCGGAGAGCCTTCCCCGGAGCAGCTTCATCGCCTCGGAGTGGAGCTGGCAGACGCGCGGCTCCGACACCCCCAGGATCTTGGCGATCTCCCGGTAGGTGAGCTCCTCGTCGTAGTAGAGGGCGAGCAGGATCTGGAGCCGCTCCGGGAGCGCCCCCACCGCCCGGGCCAGGGCCCCCCGCGCCTGGGCGCGCTCGAGGGCCTCGTCCGCGGCGGCCCCGCCGGCGGCGGCCGACTCCTCCTCGACCGGCAGGGGGGGAGCGAGGAGGAGGAGGACCTCGGCGACGTCCTCGATCCGCTCCCCGAGCGACTCGGCCACCTCGTCCGGGGTGGGCTCGCGGCCGAGCGCGTGCCCGAGCCGGGTGCGCGCCCCCTCGATCCGGTCGGCGTCACCGCGCAGCCGGCGGGGGAGGTGATCCATGCGGCGCATCTCGTCCAGCATCGCCCCGCGGATCCGGTGCTCGGCGAAGCTCTCGAAGCGGACGTCGCGCCCGGCGTCGAAGCGGCGGGAGGCCTCGAGGAGCCCGATCGCCCCGGCCGACCAGAGGTCGTCGGGCGAGACCGCGTGCCCGGTACGGGCGGCGAGCCGGCGCGCGCACCGGCCGATGAGGCCGGCGTGGCGCAGGATGAGCTCCTGCTCGGGGTCCGGCTGGCCGTATCGGGCGCGGGCGCGATACATGGGGCTCCGTCAGGCGGAGGGCCGCTCCCGCTCGGCCAGGAGCTGCTGCCAGAACAGCTTCACCCCGCCGTGGAGCACGGAGGGCGGGTCGGTGGCGAGGAGGGCGTCGCAGAGCGCCCCCAGGGCGCGGCTGGCGGGGGCGCGCGGGTAGAGCTCGACCAGCGGCTGCTGGACCCGCACGGCGCGGGGGAGGTCCTCGTCCCGCGGCACGTGCCCGAGGTAGGTGAGCTTGGCGTCCAGGAACCGGTCGGTCACCTGGGTGAGCCGGCGGAACACGTCCCGCCCCTGGAAGTCGGCGGCCTGGTTGGCGACCACCCGGAAGCTGCTCACCCCGGCCTGCTGGGAGAGCACCTTGACGGTGGCGTAGGCGTCGGAGAGCGAGGTCGGCTCGGGGGTGACCACCAGGAGCGCTTCCTGGGCCGCCCCGGCGAAGAAGATGACGTTGTCGCCGATGCCGGCGCCGCAGTCGACGAGGACCAGGTCGAAGCGCCGGTCGAGCGGGTCGAAGGCGGAGACCAGGGTGCGCTTCTGCTCGTCGGTGAGCTGGGTGAGCGCCTGGATGCCGCTGGACGCCCCCAGCACCCGCACGCCGCGCGGCCCCTCGGTCAGCACGTCCTCGGCGCTGGCGGTGCCGTCGAGCAGGTGCCCGAGGTGCCGGTTGGGGACGATGCCGAGCACGATGTCTGCGTTGGCGAGCCCGAGGTCGGCGTCCACCAGCAGCACGCGCCGCCCGGAGCGGGCGGCCAGCACCGCCAGGTTGGCGGCCACGTGGGTCTTGCCCACTCCGCCCTTGCCGCTCGTCACCGCGATCACCCGCAGCGGAGCGGTGGGGCGGGTTCCGACCTGCTCGCGAAGGCCCTGCGCCTGGTCCACGTCGACCTCCTGGTCACTGCCCGGCCACGAGCGTCACGAGCTCGGGGCCGGTGAAGGCGTGAATGTCCTCGGGCACGCGCTGGCCGTCGGTCACGCAGCTGATGGGACGGCAGATCCGGACCGAGGCCGAGAGGATCCCTCCCGGCCCGACCGCCTCGTCGACCTTGGTGACCACCAGCCGGTCCGGCCGGAGGGCGCGGTAGCGGTCCGCCACCCCGGCCAGCTCCTGCGCCCCGGTGGCCGCCGAGGCCACCAGGTGGAGCTGGACGCGCGGGATGGTCCGGACCAGCGCCGCCTGCCGGGCCACGTCCTCCGGGGAGGAGCGGCCGGCGGTGTCGACGAGCACCAGGTCGGCGTCGGCCAGCCGCTCCAGGGCGCCGGCCAGCTCGCCCCGGTCCCGGGCCACCAGGACGGGGACGTTCATGATCTCGCCGTAGCGCGCCAGCTGCTCGGTGGCGCCCACCCGGTACGTGTCCAGCGTCACGAACGCGACGCGCTTGCGGGTCTCGAGGAGGGCCCGCGCCGCCATCTTGGCGAGGGTGGTCGTCTTCCCCACCCCGGTCGGCCCCACCACGGCGATCACGTGGCGGCCGTCGTGCAGCCAGGGCGCACGACAGGGCACCAGCCGCTCCCCGAGGAGGTCGCGCACCGCGGAGAGGACGCGGCCGGCGTCCGGGCCGGCCAGCTCCAGGGCGGAGCGCACCAGCCCCTCGGCCAGGGCGGGCTCCACCCCTCGGCCGGCGAGGCGGGCGTACACCTCCGCACCCGCGGGCGGCAGCTGCAGCTCCCGGCCGGCCCGGGTCTCGAGGGTCACCGCCGCCAGCGCCCGGCGGGTCTCCTCGACCGAGCGGCGCAGGAGCCGGAGCTCGTCGTGGACCGCGTCGTCCGGGGGGCGGGCGGGGGGAGGTGGGGGGGCGGGGCGAACGGCCGCGGCAGGGCGCCGGGAGGGCGGCGCGACCGGCTCGACGGCGGCGGTGATCTCCACCTCCGGGCGGCGGAACAGGCCCCCGTCCACGGTCTGGGTGGACAGGATGACCGCGTCCGGGCCCAGCGCCGCCTTGACCGCGGCCAGGGCGGAGGCGGAGTCGGGGGCGCGGAAGGTGCGAACCGTGGGCGTCATCGGAGTGGCTCCTGCTCACCCGGGACTGCAACCGACGTACCTGCGCCCCGCGTCATGCCGCCCCCGCCAGGCGCGCAGGCGCCTGCAGCGTCCCGGCCGGCTCCACGGTGGTGCCGGGGACGAGCTCGCGCGCCGAGAGGACCAGGACGTCGGGGACGAACCGGCTGGCGAACTCGAAGAGCGGCCGCCGGAGGTCGGGCGGGGCGAGGAGCACCACCGGGTGGCCCTCGGTGGTCAGGCGCGTGGCGCTGGTCTCGAGGGCGGCCACCAGCCGCCGGGCGGTCTCGACGTCGGGGGCCAGGGCGGCCTCGCCGTCCGCGGCGCCGAGGGTGGAGCGGAGGGTCTCCTCGGTGGCGCGGTCCAGGGTGAGGGCGCGGACCACGCCGTCGGAACCGGCGGCGCGGGCGGTGATCTGGCGGCCGAGTCGGCGGCGGGCCGACTCGATGAGCCAGGCGGTGTCCTTGGAGCGCGGGGCGGCGTCGGCCACCGCCTCGAGGATGGTGCGCAGATCGCGCACCGAGAGCCCCTCGCGCAGCAGGCCGCGCACCACCCGCACCAGCTCGCCGAGCGAGATGGTCCCCGGGACCACGTCCTCCACCAGCTTGGGCGCGTCCTTCCCCACCACCCCGAGGAGCTCCTGCACCTCCTGGCGGCCCACGATCTCGTGGGCGTTGCGGCGGAGGAGCTCGGAGACGTGGGTGGTGACGACCGAGGGGGCGTCCACCAGGGTGAGCCCCATCGCCTCCGCGCGAGGCCGATCGGCCAGGCTGATCCAGACCGCGCGCAGCCCGAAGGCGGGATCGACGCCCCGGATGCCGTCCAGGGTGGGCTCGCTGCCGCTCGGGTCGAGGACCATGAGCCGGTCGGCGTGGGCGGTGCCCTTGCCGATCTCCATCCCGCGAAGGAGGACCCGGTAGGCGTTCGCCTCCAGCCGGAGGTTGTCGCGCAGGTGGACGGAGGGGAGGACGATCCCCAGGTCCTGGGCGAGCTGACGGCGGAGTGCGGTGACGCGGCCGGGGAGCTCCGCCCCGCGGGTGAGGTCGATGAGGGGCACCAGGCCGTACCCGACCTCGAGCTCCAGGGCGTCGATGGCGAGGAGGTCCTGGATCCGCTCCGGCCCCTTCTCCTCGTCCTTCTTCTTCCCCTGGGGGGCGGCGAGGGCCGCCTCGACCCGGGCCCGGGCGCGGCCGGCGGCGAGGAGCAGGGCGCCCGCCACCGCCCCGAAGGCGAGCAGGGGCATGCCGGGGAGGAGCCCGAGGGCCAGCAGCACCCCGGCGGCGGTGCGGAGGACCAGGGGCCGGCCGAACACCTGGAGGCCGACCTGGGTCCCGAGGTCCGTGCCGGCGGCGCGGGTCACCACGATGCCGGCCGCCGTCGAGACCAGCAGGGCGGGCATCTGGGAGACCAGGCCGTCGCCCACGGTGAGGAGCGTGTAGGTCTCGGCCGCCCCGGAGAGCGACATGTGGTCGCGCAGCAGCCCCGCCACCAGGCCGCCCACGATGTTGACGCCGGTGATGGCCAGGCCGGCCATGGCGTCGCCGCGGACGAACTTGGAGGCGCCGTCCATCGCCCCGAAGAACTCGGTCTCCCGCTCCAGGTTCTGGCGGCGGCTCCGCGCCTCGCGGTCGTCCACCAGGCCGGCGGCGAGGTCGGCGTCGATCGCCATCTGCTTGCCGGGGAGGGCGTCGAGGGTGAAGCGGGCGGCCACCTCGGAGACCCGGTTCGAGCCCTTGGTGATCACCGAGAAGTTGACGATCAGGAGGATGAGGAAGACCACCAGCCCGACCACCAGGCTCCCGCCGATGGCGAACCGGCCGAAGGTCTCGATCAGGTGGCCGGCGGCGGAGGGGCCCTGCGAGCCGTTCAGGAGGATGAGGCGCGTGGTGGCGACGTTGAGCGCCAGGCGGAAGAGGGTGACGATCAGGAGCAGGGAGGGGAAGACCGAGAAGTCCAGGGCCCGGGTGAGCCCGAGGGCCACCAGGAGCATCAGCACCGACAGGCCGATCGAGAGCGCCAGCAGGACGTCCAGGAAAGGCGCCGGCACGGGGACGATCAGGATCGACAGCACCCCCAGGACGGCGACCGCGACCACCAGCTCGCCGCGGGAGCTGGGCGGGGTCGCGCCCTTGACCGGGTCAGCCATGGCGAGCCTCTCCTGCCGGCGGGATCACGCGCGCACCCCCTGCCGGCGGCCGGTGACGCGGTAGACGAAGGCCAGGACCGCGGCCACCGCCTTGTACGTCTGGGCGGGGATCTCGCGGCCCACGGGGACCTTGCGGTAGAGGAGGCGGGCGAGCGGCACGTCCTGGTAGATGGGCACCGCGTTCTCGCGGGCCAGGGCCCGCATGGTGTCGGCGAGCGCCCCCTTGCCCTTGGCGGTGACGCGGGGCGCCCGCCCCTCGTCCCGGCGGTAGCGGATCGCCACCGCCACGTGGGTCGGGTTCACCACCAGGGCGTCGGCGCGGGGGACCTCCACGCGCGCCCGGTTCCGCATCAGGTCGCGGTGGCGGCGCTTGCGCTTCCCCTTGAGGAGCGGGTCGCCGTCGTCCTCCTTCGACTCCCGCTTCACCTCCTCCTTGGTCATCTTCATCTGGTCGGCGAAGCGCCAGCGGGAGAGGGCGAGCTCGGCCGCCGCCAGGACCAGCGCCACCCCCAGGACCGGCCGCCCGGCCGCGCCCAGGACGCGGAAGGTGGAGGCGAGCTGGTCGCCCGGGGCGGCGGAGAGCATGCCGGGGAGCCGCCGCCACTCGTGCTGCAGGACCGACCAGGCGGCGACGCCCACCGCCACCACCTTGGCCAGGGCGAGGAGGAGGTCGAGGGCGAAGTCCTTGCGGAAGAGGCGCGCCAGCCGCCCGCCCCGGCCGAGCCGCGAGAGGTCGGGGGCGGCGAGGTGGGGCCAGAAGCCGCCGCCCGTCTGGGCGAAGGTGGCGGTGATCGCCGCCAGGCCCGCGGCGGCGCAGACCGCGGCCACCGCCGCGGCGGGGCGGACGGCGAGGCCGGGGAGGGTGGAGAAGGGGGTCCGGTCGACGGCGGAGGCGACCTGGCCGATCATGTCGGTGAGGGCGCTGCGCAGCACGCCCCCCAGCGCCACCAGGGCCGAGGCCGCCGCCAGGGTGCTCGCCACCAGGACCGCGTCGTGCCCGACCGCGACCTGCCCCTCCTCGCGGGCGCGCTGGAGCTTCCGCTCGCTGGCGGGCTCGGTCTGGTTCTCGCGATCCTCTTCGGCCACCGCTCACCCCTGGAAGGCGGCCACCGCCGCCCGGGCGGCGAGCTCGGCCGCGCCCGGGGCGGCCAGGTAGAGGGCCAGCCCGCCGGCCAGGATCGCCACCGAGAACCCGACGTTCTGCAGCGAGAGCTGGGGGGCGAGGCGGTTCAGCGAGCCCATGAACAGGTGGCCGACCAGGACCGCCGCCATCACCGGGAAGGCCAGGCGGACGGCGAGGCCGGCGGAGACCGCCGCCTCCCCCGCGGTGCGCAGGGCCAGGGCGGAGAGGTCGAAGGGAGCGCCGGGAGGGAAGGCCACCGTGGAGCGGACCAGCCAGCCGACCGCCTCGCGGTGGGCGCCGAGGGCCACCGCGCAGCCCTGGGCGACGACGAAGATCGTCTCCGAGACCGCGCTCGAGTCCGCCCCGGTGATGGGGTCGAGGAGGTGGGAGAAGCCCAGCCCGGCCGAGATCCCCGCCAGGTGACCGGCCCCCAGGGCCGCGTCGAGCATCCAGCGCGCCGCCAGGCCGGCCAGCAGCCCCTGGCCGGTCTCGAGCGCCGCCGCCCCGGCCAGGCCGGCCAGGCTGGCCGGCGGGGGAACGGCCGGGGCGCCCGCGCCGGCGAAGACCGCGAAGGCGAGGGCGACGGCGATGGAGAGCCGGATGCGCGCCGGCACCACCCGGGCCCCGAGCACCGGCGCCGTGGCGCAGAGCGCCGCGGTCCGGAAGAGGAGGAGGGCGAACCCGTAGACGGTGGCGAGCGGCAGATCCACCCTCACCTCATGGGCATGCGGGAGATGCAGAGGACGAGGAAGGCGGAGAGCCGCTCCATGATCCAGCCACCGAAGAGCCAGATCACCGCCGCCCCGGCGGCGGCGCGCGGGAGGAAGCCGACCGCGGCGTCGTTCACCTGGGTGGCGGCCTGGAGGATGCCCATGGTGAGGCCGACCGCGAGCAGCGCGCCGAGGACGGGGCCGCCCACCGAGGCCAGCACCAGCAGGGCCTCGTGGACCAGCGCCCCGGGGAGATCGAGGGTCATCCGAAGCTCCGCGCCAGGGCGCCGACGACCAGGCGCCAGCCGTCGGCCATGACGAACAGCCCGACCTTGACGGGCAGGGCGATGAGGGTGGGGGGGACCATCATCATCCCCATGGACATGAGGACCGAGCCGACCAGGAGGTCCACCAGGAGGAGCGGGACGTAGAGGAACAGCCCCATCCGGAAGGCGGTGGTGAGCTCGGAGATCATGAAGGCCGGGACCACGATCGAGAGGGGGATGGGCTCCCCGCGGGCCGGCCGGTCCTTGTGGGCGATGTCGTAGAAGAGCGCCAGGTCCTGGTCCCGCGTCTGCCGGAGCATGAACTCGCGGAGCGGCCCGCTGGCCCGCTCCAGGGCCTCGGCGTGGCCGATCTTGTCCTCGAGGTAGGGCCCCAGGGCGTCGCCGTAGACCTTGGTGGCGGTCGGCGACATGACGAAGAACGACAGCACCAGGGCCAGGCCGATCATCACCTGGTTGGGCGGGAGCTGCGGAGTGCCCAGCGCCTGCCGCAGGAAGGAGAGGACGATCACGATCCGGGTGAAGGAGGTGACGGAGACCAGCAGGGCGGTGGCGAAGCTGAGGGCGGTGAGGACGAGGAAGAGCTTCACCGGCGCCGAGCCGCCGCCGTTGACCGAGATCTGGAGGGCGGTGTCGCCGAGCGGCGCCGCCGCGGCCGCGGCGAGCGGGATCACCGGACGCTCCCGGCCACGCCGCGCGCGAGCTTGCGCCGCAGCTCCTGGTCCTCGGCGCTCTCCGCCAGCAGGGCCTCGAAGCCCATGGCCTGGCCGGCGCCGTTCCGGGGGGCGCGCAGGCGCCCCACCAGCCCCATCACCCCGCGCCCCGGCGCGCCGGGCTCGGGGGCCGGCTCGGGCGCCGGGCGGAGCTGGGCGGCGACGGCGTCGGAGGCGGCCCGGGCGAGCTCCCCGGCCGGCTGGGTCCGGAGGAGCGCGATCCCGGCCTCGCTGGCGCCGAGGAGGAGGAGCTCGTCGCCGAGTCGGGCCACCACCAGCGAGCGCTTGGCGCCCAGGGCGGTGGTCTCGAGCACCTGGACCAGCCCGGCGCGGGCGCGGCGGCGGCGGGAGAGGAGCAGCGCGGCCGCCCCCAGACCCCCGAGCGCCAGCCCGGGGAGGGCGAGCGAGGAGAGGCCGGGGGTGGAGGCCTCGGCCAGGTGGAGGGCGGGGCCCGCGTCGGCGCGGGCGGGGGAGGCGGCGGCCTCCGGGGCGGCGGCCGGGGCGAGCGCGAGGGCGAGGGCGGCGAGCAGCGAGGTCACGGCGGGCTCCTAGCGCAGGCGCTGGATGCGCTCCTGGGGAGAGACGATGTCGGTGATCCGGATGCCGAACTTGTCGTTCACCACCACCGCCTCGCCGCGGGCCACCAGCCGCCCGTTCACCAGGATGTCGAGGGCCTCGCCCGCGACCTTGTCGAGCTCGATCACCGAGCCCGGCCCGAGCTGGAGGAGGTCCTGGATGGTGAGCCGGGTCCGGCCCAGCTCGACGTTCACCTCGAGGGGGACGTCGAGGAGCATGTCGAGGCGCCGGGAGTCCTTGGACTCGGGGGCCTTCTGGGGGGTCTGGGCTTCCATGGATCGGCGCTCCTACTGGACGAGGGCCGCCGGCGTCTGCGCCGGCGGGCGGATGGGCTGGTCGACGACCAGGGCGAGGCTGCCGCCCGAGACGGTGGGCGTGCCGCGGAGCTTCTCGCGCCCCTGGATCACGACCGGGACCGGGCGCCCCTCGTCGGTGTCGAGGAGGAGGACGTCGCCGGCGGCCAGGTCGAGCAGCTTGGCGAAGGGGATCCGGGTCCGGCCGTAGATCCCCCGGATCTCGACCATCACCTGCTCGACCTCGCGGGCCAGGGCGTCGGCGAACCGCTCGTCGGCGCGCTGGGAGAGGCGGCGGGGGGAGGAGAGCTTCTGCTTGGCCGACTCCACCGCCGCGTAGGGGATGACGAGCTGGAGCCGCCCCTCGATCCCGCCCTTGAGCTCGAAGCCGGAGACGATCCCGACGTCGGTGGGAGGGGCGATGGTGGCCATGCGCGGATCGAGCTCGAAGCGCAGCACCTCGGGCTGGAAGGGGATCACCTGGGCCCAGGCGTGGGCCATGGCGTCGGTGAGGATGAGGAGCAGGCGGCGGAGCACGAGCTGCTCCACGCTGGTCAGCTCGCGCCGGCTCTCGCTCGCCCCCTCGGGCGGGCGGACCCGCCGGTCGCCCAGCGCCGCGGCGAGGAGGGCCTCGGCCAGGCCCGGCTCGAGCACCGCCAGGGCGAAGCCGTGCGAGGAGCCGAGGCCGAGCACGCAGACGGAGGCCGGGGGGGCGAGGAGCGGGATCAGGTCGGCGAACTTGAGGAGGGTGGCGGGCGAGGAGGTGACCCGCAGCGCCACCCGGGTCCGGCCCGCCAGGCCGATCCCGAGCATCGAGGCGACCTGCTCGTTGATCGCGTCCAGGGTGGGCATCTGCCCGCGGATGATCCGGTCCTGGCTGGTGAGGTCGTAGGGGGCGACCTGGGAGCGGGGCTGGTGGAGCGCCTCGGTGGGGACGCGTCCGTCCTGGATGGCGCTCATCAGCGCCTTGATCTCGTCCGGGGTGAGGGTGGCGGGCATCGGGCGCTCTACTGGATGACCAGGTCGGTGACGTACAGGGCCTTGAACTTCACGGACGGGGCGAGCTGCCCGAGCCGCTCCACCAGGGCGGCCTTGGTCCGACCGATCGCCTCCGCCCCGCGGAGCTCCTCGAGGGTCCGGTCGGAGAGGTAGGCGATGAAGGCGTCGCGGATCCGCGGCATGAAGGCGGTGAGCCGCTCCTTGTCCAGGTCCGACCCCACCTCGATCTCGAAGGAGACCCGGGCGTACCGGTCGGCGTCCGCGTCCCGGAGGTGGACGACGAAGTCGGCCAGCTTGGTGGTGGGGCCGGGGGCGTCGGGGCCGCCCTTCTCGCCGTGCGCCGCCTCGCCGCCGCCCTCGTGCTTGGGGGAGGCGCTCGCCCCGCCCCCGCGCAGCAGGAAGACCGCCAGGACGGCGGCCACCAGGACGAGGTTCAGGACCATGAGGGCGGGGACGAGCTTGGAGCCGCCGCCCTTCGGTGCAGTGCTGGAGTTCTCGGGTGCGTCGGCCATGTGGTCTCCCGGGCGGCGGGAGAGCAATCGCCGTGCCCGGCGAAGCGCCCGTCATCCCGGGGGGTTGGCCGCCGTCACGGCGGTGGCGGCGAGGCGGGCGTCACCCGGGTGACGGCGGAGGCCGCGGGGCGATGGGCGTGTGACGCTCGACGCTCGGGACGGCGGGGGCGCCGCGCCGGCGGGCGCCGCCACGCCGGGGTCCGCCTTCGCCGGGCGGTCAGTCGTAGAGCTTGCCGACCCGCTCCCGCAGCCCCTTGGTGAGGGTCCGCAGGATGTCGTCCGAGATGCCGATCACCGACCGCCCGATCATCACCAGCGCGTCGTTGTCGTCCGCGTCCACCTTCCCCGCGGCGATCCCGGACTTCTTGGCGAGGGCGTTCGAGAAGCAGACCGCGTTGGAGAGGCTCGAGCGGTCGGCCTTGTCGTACTCGCCGCCGTCGCGGATGCAGACGGCGATGGCATGGGGGAGCTGCCACTTCTCGGCCAGGGCCACGCCCACCCTCCGGTGGACCTTGCCGATCACCTCGAGCCACTCGCCCGAGTCGATCCAGTTGCGCTGGTAGACCTCGGTGAGCTGCCGCTCCACCTCGAGGAGCACGCTCGCCACGATGGGCTTGCCCACGTCGTGGAGGAGCCCGGCCAGGTAGGCCGACTCCGAGTCCCCGGCGCCCGTCAGGGCGAGGACGTCGCGGGCCAGCGTGCCCACCGCCACCGAGTGCTCCCAGAGCACCCGGAGCTGCTCGTTGATCTGGGGGTTGCGGGAGACGAAGAGCTTCTGGGCGGAGGCCTCGACCAGCAGGCTCTTCAGCGCCTTGGTGCCGAGGCGCGCCAGGGCCTCGTGGAGGGTCACCTTCTTGGTGCCGCTGGCGAAGGCCGCGCTGGTGGCCATGCGCAGGGTGCGGGCCGCCAGGACCGGGTCCTTCTCCAGGACGTCGGCCGCCTCCTTCATGCCGGCGTCCGGATCGCGGAGGACCTCCAGGACGCGGGTGGCCACCGCCGGCATGGTGGGCAGGAACAGCTGGTCGGTCTGGATCCGCTTGACCAGGATCCCCTCCAGCTCGCCGGCGAGCTTCTCGACGCTCATGCGCTCCTCCCCGCGCGCCGCGGGGCTCCGACGCAGGGGATCCGGACGGGCATCAGGCGGCCGCGCCCGTCCGGGCCTCCTGCACGCTCCCGAAGAAGCGGAGGTCCTTGGTCTCGGTGTAGCCGGAGAGGATCTTGCGGACCTCCGCCGGGCCGACCACCGAGAGCGTCATCCCGAACTCCCTCGACTTCTCCGCCAGCTCGTTCACCAGCTTGGGGAGGCGGTCGCCCTCCAGCGGCGGCGTCCCCACGTCCAGCACCACGTCGTCGTAGCACGCGGCGGCCAGCTTCTCGAGGGCGTCGGGGAAGACCGCGTGGATCCGGCCGTAGAAGCGATCCACCTTGTCCGCCCGCCCGGAGAAGGGGGCCATCCTGAGGACATTGTCCTCCACCTGGAGGAAGTCCTGGTTGTCGAAGTAGGCGAGGAGGAAGTCGTCGACGGTCTCGGGCCGGAAGGGCTTGAACAGCACGTCGTCGAACCCCTGCTCCCGGACCTCCTTGGTCACGTCGTTGGCGGTGCGGAGGGCGAGCGCCACCAGGGCGGCGTGCGGCTGCAGGACCCGGATCTGCTGGGCGAGCACGGCGCTGTTCACGTCCGGGATCTCGGTGTCCACCAGCACCACCTTGAAGACCTTCTCCCGGCAGGCGCCCAGGGCCGACTGGGCGCTCGTGAAGCCGCTCATGCTCACGTGGGCCGGGAGCATGGAGCGGAGCTTCTTCATCACGTTCTCCATGTCGTCGACCACCAGCACGTCCACGAACCGGTTCACCGGCTGGGCGGCGCTGGCCGCCGGCGCCCCGTCGCCCACCGCCTCGCGGGAGCCGGGGGCGTCCGCCTGGACCACCGAGTCGACCCCCGGCTCGCCCTGGAGGACGGAGAGCACCTTGGAGCGCAGCTCCTCGGGCTTGAAGGGCTTGAGGATGTAGTCGGAGATCCCGAGCTTCATCGCGCCCGCCACGATGGTGCGCTTGGACTCGGAGGTGAGCATGATCACCGGCGTCTTGTTCCCCCCCTCCCGCATCTTCTGGAGCATGGCGGGGCCGTCCATGTTGGGCATGGTGACGTCGAGCAGGACCAGGTCGACCTGGGCCTGGGCGAGCTGCTCGAGCCCCTGGATGCCGTCCTCGGCCTCGAGGACGTCGAAGCCCAGCTCCCTCACCTGCTTCCCCACGATGGTCCGGACGGCGCGGCTGTCGTCGACGGTCAGGATGGCGGGCATTGCGTTCTCTCTCTCCTGCTCAGACGAGCCCTTCGAAGACCCACAGCACCAGCCCGAGCCGATCGGCGCGCAGCACGATCCGGTCGGCGCTCTCCGGCGGCGGCGGGACGGGGGGCTCCCCCGCGGGCACCACCCGGGGGAGGCCGAGGGCCTGCTCCAGCCGGAGCTGCGACTTGAGGAGCCCGGCGGTCATGTTCACCAGCTCGCAGAGCGAGTCGGAGAGCATCTCGTCCGAGACCTCCTCGGCGGGCATCTGGAACATCGCCGCCGAGAGCGCCTTGCAGCCGGGCTCGTCGGTGGAGAGGCCGACGGTGAGCGGGCGCGCGCCGGGGATGGGCAGCACCGCCGCCCGCCAGACGAGGTCGCGCCACGGGGTGCCGCGGGCGTCGGGGTGAAAGGTGAGCCCGAGCATGGTCTGGGTCACCCCGGACACCACGGAGGCGAGCTGGTCTGGCGGAGGAAGGGCGTGCATGTCGTACCCGGCGGCACGGGCGCGTGTCGCCCCACCGGCGCGGCGAGCCGTCGGCGCTGCAAGCCCCTTGCCTCGCGGAGCGGGCCGCCCGGGTCGCTCGAAGGCCGGGGCGATCCTCGCGAAAGCCGCAGCGGAGCGGGCGGGCCGGCGCGTTCTGTCACGGGTTCAGGGCACCGTCACCCGGGTGTCGTCCGTGACCCTGGTGTCCGCTGACCCGGGAAGGGAGCACCGCCACCCCCACCCCCACCCGCCTCCCGGCGCAGCAACCCCTGGTCCGAGCGTGGGGTTGGGCGACCTCCGGAGCGCGCTCCGGGGGGCGCCCAGGCGGCACGTGGGCTGCATCGAGGCCCTCCGGGAACGTTCCTCGAGGGAGTGCCATGCAGATCCTGGTCGTTGACGACTCGAAGGCCATGCGGAGCATCGTGATGCGGGCCGTGCGGCAGGCCGGCTACGACGTCACCTTCTCCGAGGCCGCCAACGGGGCCGAGGCCCTGAAGGCCATCCGGAGCGCTCCCCCGGCGCTGGTGCTGGCCGACTGGAACATGCCGGAGATGAGCGGGATCGAGCTGCTCCAGGCGCTCCGGGCGGAGGGGAACGGGGTGAAGGTGGGATTCGTCACCTCCGAGACCGACCCCGCCATGCGCGACCTCGCCTTCCAGTCCGGCGCGGCCTTCATGCTCTCCAAGCCCTTCACCGCAGACGCCATCAAGGCCGCGCTCGCGCCGGTGCTGGCATGAGCGCCGCGGCCGGGATGTCCGGTTGGGTGGAGGAGCTGGCCGGCGCCTTCGAGGAGGTGGCCCGGGCGGCCCTCGGCGTGGAGGCCTTCGCGCTGGGCGGCCGGACCGAGAGCCCGCCGGGCGGGTACCAGGGCGCCTACATGGGCCTGGTGGCACCCACCGGCGCGATCCAGATCGGCGTGGCGGCAGACGAGGGCGGCTGCCAGGACCTCGCCAAGCGGCTGCTGGGGATGGATCCCACCGAGCCGGACCTCCCGGCGGCCGAGATGGCGGACGCGGTCTGCGAGATCGTGAACATCGTCGCGGGCGGCTTCAAGACCCGGGTCCGAGATCGCGCCCCCGCCCTGCAGATGGGCCTCCCCACGTTCTTCCGTGGCCCGGCGCAGCCCACCGAGCACACGGCGGTGGTGGTCGCGGAGGTCCGCCTCGGGTCGATGCCCGCGGCGGTCCTCCTCGTCCACCCCCGGGAGCCCGGGAGCAGCTGACCATGCGGATCGTCCCCCTCCCGCCCACCCCGGAGCTGGAGAAGCTCCTCGCCGCGCTCCTCGGCCGCGAGGTCAAGGTGCGGCCGCTCGACGGGGAGCAGCCGGCCGGTGCGGTGGGGGTGGCCCTCTACCGGACCGACGAGCCGGTGATCGAGGTGGCGGCGGTCTGCGAGGTCGGCCTGGCGGTGGCCATGGCGGCGGCCCTCTCGGCCATCCCGCCCGGCGTGGTGCGGGACGTCCTCTCCTCGGGGAAGATCGACGCCTCGCTCCTGGAGAACCTGGCCGAGGTGATGAACGTGATCGCGCGCTTCATCTCCTCGAGCGGGCGCCGGTTCGGCCTGGCGAGCTCGGCCTACCCACCGCCTCCGGACCTGCTGGCGCGGGCCCGGACGGTCGACGAGACGCGCGAGGTCACGGTCGAGATCGCCGGCTACGGCGCCGGCCGGCTCGCGTTCAACACGCTCTAGGAGGGGTGGCATGGCGGCGAGACCGACGGCGGGGGAGCTGCGAGAGGCGCTGGCCGCGGCGGCGGTGGAGGCGGACTCCGAAGACGCGAGCTCGCTGCGCGCGGTGCGCCGCGCCCTGGCGGCGGCTCGGGAGGCGGGGGCGCTCTCCGGCGCGCTCGCCGACGAGGCGACCGAGCTCGAGGTGGCGATCGAGGGCGACCACGCCGCCGAGGCCCTCCGCCGCCTGACGGAGCTGCTCGGCGACGACGGCGAGAGCCGGGTGCCCGCGCCCGCCCAGGCCGGCGCCGCCGGCGCGACCCGCGACCCCGAGACCGTCGAGCTGATCGGCGACTTCCTCGAGGAGTCGACCGAGGGGCTGAACCGGGCCGACGAGATGCTGCTCGGCATCGAGCGGAACGGGCCGGACGCGGACAAGACCCACGCCCTCTTCCGGGTCTTCCACACCATCAAGGGCGTGGCCGGCTTCCTCGAGCTGGCGGAGATCGTCTCCCTCGCCCACCAGACCGAGAACCTGCTCAACCACGTGCGGGACGGGCGCCTGGCCCTGGCCGGCCCGGCCTTCGAGGTGGTGTTCGAGGCCACCGCGCTCCTGCGCCGGCTCCTCGAGGAGCTGCGCCGGGCGGTCGACGCCGGGACGGCGCTGGTGTCGAGCCCGGAGGTGCCCCGCCTGGTGGCCCGCCTCCAGGTGGTCTCCGCGCCGGCCGAGGCGGCCGAGGCCGAGGGCCAGGTCGCCGCCCAGCCCGAGGTGCCCGCCGCCGCGCCCGAGCCGGTCGCGCGGATCGGGCCCGAGTACAAGGTCCGGGCCCCGGTCGCGCCCGCCCCCGCCCCCTCGGACGCTCCCTCCGCCCCCGCTCCTTCCGCGGAGGGCGCCCCGGCCGCCGACGGGGCCCGGGGCGCCACCGGGCAGGCGCAGCTGCGCGAGACGGTCAAGGTGGACCTCGAGCGCGTCGACTCGATGGTGGAGATGATCGGCGAGCTGATCATCGTGGAGTCGATGGTGGTGCACGCCCCCGAGCTGGCCCGCCTCGGCTCCCTGCGGCTGCGCAACTACCTGAACCAGCTCACCAAGATCAGCCGCGACCTGCAGAACGTGGCCATGCGCATGCGGATGGTGCCGGTCCGCGGCGTGTTCCAGAAGATGGCGCGCCTGGTCCGCGAGCTCTCGCGCAAGACCGGCAAGGACGTGGTCCTGGAGTTCTCCGGGGAGGACACGGAGATGGACCGGAGCATGGTGGAGCGGATCGAGGATCCCCTCGTCCACCTGGTCCGCAACTCCATGGACCACGGGATCGAGGCGGTGCCCGAGCGGAAGAAGGGGGGCAAGCCGGCGCGGGCCACCGTCCGCCTCTCCGCCTACCACGAGGGCGGCTCGATCGTGGTGGAGCTGGGGGACGACGGCCGGGGGCTGCAGCGCGAGAAGATCCTCGCCAAGGCCCGGGAGAAGGGGCTGGTGGAGGGCGGCCACGACCTGTCCGACGCCGAGGTCCAGGCCCTCATCTTCCTCCCCGGCTTCTCCACCGCCGCCAAGGTGACCGAGATCTCCGGGCGCGGCGTGGGGATGGACGTGGTGAAGCGGAACATCGAGGGGATGCGGGGCCGGGTGACCGTCTCCTCCCGGCCCGGGGAGGGCACCACCTTCCGCATGGTCCTGCCGCTCACCCTCGCGATCATCGACGGGATGCTGGTGGCCTGCGGGAAGGAGAAGTACATCGTCCCCAGCCTCTCCATCGTCGAGTCGCTGCGCCCCACCGCCGAGATGATCTCGCGGGCGGCGGGGCGGGGCGAGATCATCAACGTCCGCGGGGAGATCCTGACGCTCCTCCGGCTCCACCGCCTGCTGGAGATGGCCGGCCCGGAGCGCGACCCCACCGACGCCCATGTGGTGGTGGTGGAGGGGATGGGCAAGAAGGTCGGCCTGGTGGTCGACGACGTCCTCACCCAGCAGCAGGTGGTGATCAAGCCGATCGCCGGAGGGCTGGGCGAGACGGACTTCCTCTCCGGGGCGGCGATCCTCTCCGACGGCCGGGTGGGGCTGATCCTGAACGTAGACAAGCTTGCCAGCCTGGCCACCCGGCCCCAGCGGCGCGAGGTCGCGGTCGGCTAGCCCATGGAGCAGGAGACCTTCCAGGCCTTCCAGCAGATCGCCTACCGCAAGGCGGGCATCTTCCTGCGCCCGGGAAAGGCGGCCCTGGTCCAGGCGCGGCTCGCCAAGCGGCTGCGGGAGCTCGGGCTGGGCAGCGAGCGCGAGTACCTGCACCGGCTTCAGGCCGACGAGGGGGACGAGCTGGTGGTCTTCCTCGACTCGATCTCCACCAACTTCACCAAGTTCTTCCGGGAGCCGGACCACTTCCAGACCCTCCAGGAATGGGCCCGCGCCGGGCTCGCCGCCGGGCAGCGCCGCTTCCGCTTCTGGTGCGCCGGCTGCTCCTCCGGGGAGGAGCCCTATACCGCCGCGATGGTGCTGGACGGCGTGCTCGAGGGGCGGGACTGGAAGATCCTGGCCACCGACATCTCCACACGCGTCCTCACCCGGGCGGCCACCGCCGTCTACGGGGAGGAGGAGCTGGAGCCGATCCCCGCCTCCTACCGCTCCCGGTACCTGGAGCCGGCCGCGCCGGACGGGACGGGGGCCGCGCGGCAGGCCATCTGCCGGCGGCTGCGGGAGCGGATCGTGTTCCGTCGCCTCAACCTGGCCGTCCACCCCTATCCCATGAGCGGGCCGCTGGACGCGGTCTTCTGCCGGAACGTCATGATCTACTTCGATCGGCCCATGCGCGCCGGGCTGGTGGGGGAGATCGAGCGGCTCCTCCACCCCGGTGCCCCCCTCTTCATCGGCCATTCCGAGACCTTGAACGGGATCACCACGCGCCTGCGGGCCGAGCGCCCGTCGGTCTATCGCCAGCCCGAGGAGGCCCGGTGAACCTGGTCACGGTCGGGATCGGCGGGCTGGAGGTCACCGGGGACCGGTCGGCGGTCCTCATCACCCACGGCCTCGGCTCCTGCATCGCCGTGATTGCGTACGATCCGTTCCGGAAGGTCGGAGGTATGCTCCACTTCCAGCTGCCCACCTCCACGCTGTCGCCGGAGCGGGCCAGGGAGTCGCCGGGGACCTTCGCCGACACCGGCATCCCCATGCTCTTCGAGAGGATGTACGCCCTCGGGTGCCGGAAGCCCGACATCATCGTGAAGGCGGCGGGGGGCGGGAACTTTCACGGGGATAGCGGTACCTTCGACATCGGGAAGCGGAACCACACGATGATGCGGAAGATCTTCTGGAAGGCCCAGGTGCTGGTGAGGGCGGAGGACGTGGGCGGCAGCCGCTCACGGACCGCGCGCCTGTTCGTGGACAGCGGCAACGTCACGATCCAGTCCGGGTCGGAGGTGGCGCCGCTATGAGCGCGGAGCAGGGCCAGGGCAGGGAGGGCAAGATGGGACTCCAGATGCTGGTCGTCGACGACTCGCCGGTGACCCGGAAGATGGTCCGGCGGGCGATCGGCCTCTGCGGGCTCGAGGTGGCCGAGGTGCACGAGGCGGGCAACGGGGCCGAGGCCCTGACGCAGCTGGCCTCGCACCGGGTCGATCTCGTCCTGGCGGACATCAACATGCCGGTGATGAACGGGGTGGAGCTGGTGGAGCGGATGGCCCGGGATCCGGGCCTGGCCGCCATCCCGGTGGTGATCGTGGCCACGCCCATGAGCGAGGAGCGCGTCGAGCGGCTCCTCGACACCGGGGCCCGCGCCTACCTCGCCAAGCCGTTCCGCCCGGAGGCCCTGCGCGACGTGGTGGTCCAGATCCTGGGCCCCAAGGGGGCGGTCCATGTCTGAGCCCACGTCCGAGCTGCTCTCGAACGTGCTCGGCGAGGTCCTCCAGGACGCGGCCTTCGTGTTCGCCGAGCCCGCCGAGGACGAGATCACCTTCGAGGGCGAGGTCCTCCGCTCCACCATCGCCTTCGAGTCGGTCCGCGGCGGGGCCCTCCGGCTGGTCACGCCCACCCGGGTGGCGGCGGAGATCGCCGCCAACATGCTGGGGATCGATCCGTCCGACCCGGAGGCCGAGAGCCAGGGGCGCGCCGCCGTGTCCGAGATCCTGAACGTGATCGGGGGCGCCTTCATCACCCGCTACTTCGGCACCCAGGTACCCAGCCAGCTCGGCCTCCCGGTCACGGACCTGGTGGCGACGCCGCTCCCGGTGGCGCGCCGGACCTGCGCCGCCGCCATGCGCCTGGAGAGCGGGGAGCCGGTGCTGCTCGAGCTGGATCTCGAGGAGGGGCCGGCGGCCTAGACGGGAGCGCGATCGGCAAACGGGGCGTCCTGGTCGCGCCGGCGCCCGCTGCCGCTGCCGAGGGGTCGTCTGGCGGCGGTTTGGCTGGACGGGTGAACGGGCCCCGGCGGTCGGCCGACGGGCCGTCCTCGATGACTACGCCTCGCGGGCCGCCTCGTCCGCGGCGCGGAGCAGCTCCGGCGCCAGCCGGTCGAGGGGCAGGATCCGCTCGACCGCGCCCAGGTCCGCGGCCACCTTGGGCATCCCGTAGACCACGCAGGTGGCCTCGTCCTGGGCCAGCGTGCGGGCGCCGGCCTCGCGCATGGCGAGCAGCCCCTGGGCGCCGTCCCCGCCCATCCCGGTGAGGATCACCCCGACGGCGTTCCGGCCGGCCGCCTTGGCCACCGAGCGGAACATCACGTCGACCGAGGGCCGGTGGCGGTTCACGCGCGGCCCGTCCTTGACCTCGACGAGGTAGCGGGCGCCGGAGCGCCGGACCAGCATGTGGCGGTTGCCCGGGGCGACCAGCACCGTCCCGGGGACGATCGACTCGCCGCCCTGTGCCTCGCGGCAGTCGAGGCGAGAGGCCTCCTTGAGCCGGGTGGCGAAGAACCGGGTGAAGAGCTCCGGCATGTGCTGGGTGATGACCATCCCCGGGGCGTTGGCCGGGAGGGAGCGCAGGATCCGCTCGATCGCCACCGTCCCCCCGGTCGAGGCGCCGATCGCGACCACCTGGTTGGTGGTCCGGGTCAGGGCGCGGTCGGCCGGGGGCGGCGGAGGAGGCGTGGCGGCGTCGGGCGGGCGGCGGATGCCGGCGGCGGCCGCCTCCTTCACCCGTTCCACCAGGTCGGCGGTCATGTCGCCGACCGAGTAGGCCGCGCCCGGCTTGCAGAGGACGTCGCAGGCGCCGGCGGCGAGCGCCTCCATCGCCAGGGCGCCGCCCTTGGGCGTCAGCGAGGAGACCACGATCACCGGCGTGGGGCGGTACCGCATGATCCGGTGGAGGAAGGTGATGCCGTCCATGCGCGGCATCTCCACGTCCAGGGTGATGACGTCGGGCTCCTTCTCCACGATCAGATCGCGCGCCACGTAGGGGTCGGGCGCGGTGCCCACCACCACCAGCGAGGGGTCCTTGGAGAGCTCCTGCTGGAAGACGCTCCGCACCACGGCGGAGTCGTCCACCACGAGCACCTTGACCTTGCCCGGCGCCGCCTCCCCGGCCGCCATGCCTCACCCCCGGCGCTGCCCGGACCGGTCCACGGCTAGCCCTGGGCCGGCGCCGGCTCGGCCGCGGCGCGGGACAGCTCCTTGACCTCCTCGTTGGAGAGGATGCGGGCGATGTCGAGGAGGAAGACGATCCGCTTGTCGTGCTTGCCCACCCCGAGGATGAAGCCGTCCTCGACGGTGGCGTGGCCGAGCGAGGGGGCGGGCTCGATGTGGTCCCCGTCGATGGTGAGCACCTCGAGCACCTGATCGACCAGCAGCCCCATGGTGAGCGGCCGGCCGTCGACCACGCACTGGACCACGATGATCACCGTCTGGTCGGTGGTCTCGCAGCGCTCCATCCCGAACTTGAGGCGCAGGTCGATGACCGGGATGACCTTGCCGCGCAGGTTGATGACCCCGCGCACGAACTCCCGGGTGCGGGGGACGCGGGTGATCTCCAGGAGGCCGATGATCTCCCGGACCTTCAGGATCTCGAGTCCGTACTCCTCCCGGGCGAGCTGGAAGGTCATGTACTTGCCGGCGAGCCGGCGGCCGATCTCGGCGGCCTGGGCGCGGGCGGCGTTTTCGGCGGCGTTCTGGGGTTCCAAGGTCGTCCTCCGCTCCGGCGGCGCCGGGACAGGCGTGTCCGGGACGGGGAGGAGCACTGGATGTGCCAGGCCCGGGGCCGGGCGAAGGTGGGGGCGCGATCCGGACCGAGGGCCGAACTCGGCGGTACGACGCGGGAATTTCGGCTGGCCGGGCGGCGGCATTCCGGGGCGCGGCGCCCGGCCCGAGAGTCGAGCCCGACCCGGGTCGAGCGCGACATGCCTGGTTGGTCACCGCGCCCGGCAGGGCGGGGCTGCTCGATGACCGGGCGCGGCTCGAGCACAGCGCGGCGAGGCCGTCCCCGCGGGACCGGCGCGCCGGCGAGGCCGAGCAAGGGATCACGGCGTCCCGGTGCCCAGGAGATCGTCGCGGGGGTCGAGCTCGACCACCAGCTCCACCCGGCGGTTCCGCTCCCGCGCCTCGGGGGTCCCGTCGGAGGAGAGCGGGTGGGCCGAGCCCAACCCGACCGCGGCCAGCTTCTCCGCGTGCGCGCCGTGCGCCTGCTCGAGGTAGGTGACCACGGTGGCGGCGCGGGCGGCCGACAGCTCCCAGTTGTTCCGCCAGCGGTCGTTGCCGAGGGGGGTCTCGTCGGTGTGCCCCTCCGCGCGCAGCATCCGGTCGAGGGGGACGAGCTCGTCCGCGATCGCGTCGAGCACCGCCAGGACCTGCGGGCGGAGGGCCGCCTGCCCGGGGTCGAAGAAGTCGGTGGCCGCCAGGCGGACGGTCAGCTTGCGCCCCTCCACCAGGACCGTGACCACCGAGGTCTGGGGCCGCTCCAGGACGAACGGGCGGACGCGCTTCTCGATCCGCTTGCGGAGCATCTCGATGGCCTTGTGCTCCTGCTGCTGCGGCAGGGTCCCGGTCTTGAGGGCCGGGCCGCCGCCCTCGGAGGGTGGGCCGTCGAAGATGGGGAGGGCGCCGGTGCCGCCGGTGCCGGCGTAGTGCATCGCCCAGCGGATCGACTCGGCCGCCTGGACCAGCCGCTTGTTGTCCACGCGGGAGACCGAGTACATCACCACGAAGAAGGCGAAGAGGAGGGTGATGAAGTCGGCGTACGAGACCAGCCACCGCTCGTGGTTCTCGTGCTCCTCCTCGTGCTTCTTGCGCGCCACCTCGAGTCCTCCCGCGCCGCGCTAGGCGGCCTTCTTCTCGGCCTCGCCCGGGGCGGCCTCCTCGCCGGTCCAGGCCCGCAGCTTCTCCTCGAGGACGCGCGGGTTGATCCCCTCCTGGATGGAGAGGACGCCCTCGGCGATCAGGGTCTTGCGCTCCTTCTCCAAGGCCAGCTTCCGCTTGATCTTGTTGGCCCAGGGGAGGAACAGGATGTTCGCCGACCCGACGCCGTACACGGTGGCCACGAAGGCGACCGCGATCCCGCCGCCCAGCTTGGAGGGGTCGTTCAGGTTCTCCATCACGTGGATGAGGCCGAGGACGGCGCCGAGGATGCCGATGGTGGGGGAGAAGCCGCCCGCCGACTCCCACACCTTGGCGCCCACCACCTGCTCGTCGAAGTCGGCGTCGATGGCCGCCTCCAGGGTGGAGCGGGTGACGGCCGCGTCCACGCCGTCCACCACGAACTGGAGGGCCCGGCGGAGGAACGGGTCGTCGACCTCACCCAGCCTCCCCTCCAGGGCGAGGACGCCGTCGCGCCGCGCCACCCCGGCGTACTCCACGATCCGCTTGGAGAGGCCCGAGAGGTCGATCTTGGGGTCGGAGAAGGCGAGCTTGAGGAGCTTGAAGCCGCGGAGGAAGTCCTTCTTCGGGTAGGCGACCATCACGGCGCCCAGGGTGCCGCCGAAGACGATCAGCGCCGCGGTCGCCTGGAGGATGGAGCCGACGTGGCCGCCCTCCAGCAGCTGCCCGAGGAGGATGAGCCCGAAGGCGGCGACGATCCCGCCGACTGTGGTGATGTCCATGGTGTCAGTCCTCGGGCCCGGGGCGGGGCAGGGCCACCACCGTGGCGAGCCGCTCGGGGCCGGCGGCGATGCGGCGGCGGAAGGCGACCACGCGGTCGACCACCTCGTCGGGCGGCTCCTTGACCATCAGGTGGAGCCCGCCGGAGAGGAGGAGGACGGTGTCGGGGGTCGCCTCGACGGTCAGGATCTGGTCGGCGTTGACCAGCAGGTCCTTCCCGTCGAGGCGCGTGAGCCGGATCATGGGTCCTCCACCCACCCTGCCCATCGGCACGCCCCGCCGGGTCCTTAAGCGGGGCGCGCCGCGGGGGTCAGCGCTTCATCTGGATCAGCTCGGAGAGGAGCTGGTCGGCGGTGGTGATCGACTTCGAGTTGGCCTCGAAGGCGCGCTGGGCGGCGATGAGCTGCACGAACTGGTCGGCCAGGTCGACGTTGGACTGCTCCAGCGAGCCGGAGATCACCGACGCCCGGCCGCCCGCGCCCGGCGCGCCCACCACGGGCTGGCCGGAGGCCTCGCTCTGCTGCATCAGGTTCCCGCCCACGTTCTCCAGCCGGTCGGGGGCGGAGAAGCCCGCCACCGCCACCTGGCCCAGGGTGCGCGTCTGCCCGTTGGTGAAGATGCCGGAGATGAGCCCCTGGGTGTCGATCTTGATCGAGGCGAGCTGGCCGGAGCCGAACCCGTCCTGGCCGATGTAGGTCGAGGCGGAGGCGGCGGCGAACTGGGTCACGCCGGCGAGGCCGGTGCCGGCCGGGACGCCGCCGGTCGGATCGCCGAAGTTGAAGGCGAGCGCCTGCGGGGCGACGGCGCCCAGGGGGTTGAAGACCGGGCCGCCCGCGGTCGGGACGCTGGTGGCGAGCCTGCCCTGCCCGTCGAAGGTCAGGTCGCCGGAGGCGATCTCGGTGAGCTGGCCGGCCACGCCGCCCTGGAGCCCGCCGCCGTCGGTCATGGCGTGCCAGTCCCAGGTGCCGGCGGCCGACTTGTGGAAGAAGACCTGCGTCTGGTGCGCCGCGCCCAGCGTGTCGTAGATCGTCATGCTGGTCGAGAAGTTGGAGGTGGTCTGCGGGTTCGCCGGATCGAAGGCGGCCGCGACCACCGGGGCGTCGGCCTGGATGTTGGCCTTGACGGTGATGTTGGCGGTGGCCTGGGGCTGGGCAGAGGCGGTGCCCACCAGCAGGTCGCCCGGCATCCCCGAGACCACCCCGGCGGCGTTCGCCGGGAAGCCCTGGACCCGCAGGTCCTGCTGGTTCACCAGGTAGCCGCTCGAGTCGATCGTGAACTGGCCGGCCCGCGAGTAGAAGTTCGCGGTCTGGCCGTTGTAGTTGCCGTTCACGATGAAGAAGCCGTTGCCCTGGAGCGCCAGGTCGGTGGCGATGCCGGTCGAGTTGAGGGCGCCCTGGGTGAGGATCTTCTGGACCGACTGGAGGCTCGAGCCGAGGCCGATCTCGCCCGTGCCGCCGATGACGGTCTGCGTCAGAGCGTCCTGGAAGTCGGCGCGGCCGCCCTTGAAGCCGACGGTGTTGGCGTTGGCGATGTTGTCGCCGACGACGGAGAGCTCGAGGGAGGCGGCCTCGAGGCCGGTGGTGCCGGAGGAGAGTGCGGTGAGGAGCGACATGGGATCTTCCTTTCTTTCGGTGGGGGCTAGGGGCTGGCGGAGTCGATCTCGAGGATGTCGGAGAGCTGCAGGTGCTGGCCGGCCACGACCAGCTCGGGCGTCTGGCCGTCCAGGGTGACGCCGGTGACGGTGGCCCGGATCTGGGCCTGGGCCGAGACGGGGGTCCCGTCCTTGCGGGTGCCGGCGACCGTGAGGAAGTAGTTGCCGGAGGGGAGGGGCTGCCCGTTGTCGTCGAGGCCGTCCCAGGTGACGGAGAAGGTGCCGGCGTCGCGCGCGCCGAGCGGCAGGGAGCGCACCACGCGGCCGGTGGAGTCGGCCAGGACCGCCGAGGTGGAGTCGTCGGCGACGTCCAGGGCCACCTGGAAGGCGGAGGTGGACCCCTGCACCAGGCCGACCTTGCTGGCGTTGAAGAGGACCTGCTTCCCCACCAGCGAGGTGGCGTTGAGCTCCGTCGAGGAGGACTGGCCGGTCACGAGCGAGTCGAGCTTGGTCCCCAGGTTCTGGAGCTGCTCGAGCGAGGAGAACTGGGCGAGCTGGGCGATCCACTCCTTGTCGTCGGTGGGGTTGAGCGGGTCCTGGTTCTGGAGCTGGGTGGTGAGCAGCTTCAGGAACGCGTCCTTGCCCAGGTCGTTCGAGGCGGTCGAGGTCGTCGAGGTGGTGAGGCCGTCGCTCACCTGGGGGAGGCTCGAGAGGCTGGAGATGACGGTGTCCATGGCGGCTCCTTAGGCGGTGATGTCGAGGCCGGCGCGCGCCGGCCGGCGGCGCGGGGCGGGGGCCGGGGTGGGGGCGGAGGGGGAGGGTCGGTCCTCGGGCTCGGGGCGGTCGCGGTGGCCACCCGAGCCGCCGGCGCCCGGCTGGGCGCCGGCGTCGCCCTGGTGGGCGGGGGCCGGCGCGGAG
>Ga0335076_10000920_pt1 | contig 27977 bp, 30 predicted proteins | sample Lox_Sample_25_FD_206717 | JGI IMG/M metagenome (GOLD analysis project Ga0335076, IMG submission 206717) | Soil microbial communities from Loxahatchee National Wildlife Refuge, Florida, United States - Lox_Sample_2.5 | ecosystem: Environmental > Terrestrial > Soil > Wetlands | place: USA... | reverse complement strand
CGGCGAGGTTGGCGATCGCACTCTCCTCGCTCACCGGGGAGATCGCCACCTTGACGATGAGCGTATCGCCGGCGGTGGGGGCAAAGTCGAACGCTCCGACCAGCTGCCGCCCCTCGAGCTGCGCCCGCGCGCGCGGCTCCCGATCGGCCGGCGGCGGAAAGCCCTTGTAGAGGATGTCGGTCTCGGTGTTGCGGAATTCGTGGCCACTCGGCGTCGTGGAGAAGCGCAGCGCGAAGTACAGCTGCCGCCCGGGCGCCCAGCCGCGCGTCTCGCGAAAGCCGCTGACGGTGCCGTCGGGGCGCAGCCGCAGCCGCGCCCACAGCACCTTGCCCGGGTAATCGTACATGCCGGTGCGCAGGTCGATGAGCACGTGCGCGCTGCGGCCGGCCGGGAAGTGATAGCGGTGCACGCCGACGCGCGCGCTCGCGGTGAGCTCGGCACGCACGTCGTAGTCATCGAGGGTGACGGCGTAGTAGCCCGGCTGCGCGATCTCGGAGGAGTGGCGGAAGCGCGAGGTGTAGCCGCTGCCGGGCTTGTCGGGCTCGCCGCGCTCGAAGCGTACTTCCCCCGCGATCGGCGTCAGCAGCACGTCGCCGAGGTCCGAGTGACCGGTCCCGGAGAAGTGCGTATGTGAGAAGCCGACGATGGTGTGGTCCTCGTAGCGATAGCCGGCCGACCAGCCGAAGCCCTCGCTGCGCGCCTTGATCTGCGTGTCGGGACTCAGCTGGATCATGCCGAACGGGACTACTGCTCCCGGAAAGGTGTGTCCCTCGCCGCCAGTGCCGATGAAGGGATCGACCGACGCGTAGGCTGCGCCGGCCGGATCAGCCGCGACGCCCGGCGCGGCGCCGCCGCTCGCCGCGGCAGCGAGCGTGAGCACCGCGGCCAGGCGCGAACGTGCGCGCCGCCTGCCGATCCGCCCTGCGCTCATGGCTCGCCCCCGGAGGTTCTGGTCGCGGTTGAGATCGGCTATTGTGCCGCATCGGCGCACGCGGGCTGCGCAGCCAACGCCCGAACGCCTACACCCGGAGGGCCGTGCCATGCCTCGCCGCGACCTGTCCTCCACTGCGGCGATCGCGATCCTCTCGAGCATCTTCTTCGCCTGGGGGGCGCTCACCTGTCTCAACGACGTGCTGATCCCGCATCTGAAGGCGGTGTTCTCGATGAACTACGCGCAGACGATGCTCATCCAGTTCACCTTTTTCAGCACCTACTTCGTGATGTCGATCCCCTCTGGACGCGTCGTCGCGCACGTCGGCTACAAAGCCGGCATCGTCATCGGACTCATCGTCGCCGGCTGCGGCGCGCTCGCCTTCTACCCGGCGGCGGGGGTGCCGTCGTACCTGCTGTTCCTGCTGGCGCTGTTCGTGCTGGCGAGCGGCATCACGCTGCTGCAGGTCGCAGCCAACCCCTACATCAGCCTGCTCGGCGATCCGGCTACCGCCTCGAGCCGCCTGACGCTCGCCCAGGCGCTGAACTCGCTCGGCACCACCCTCGCCCCGGCGCTCATCGGCCCGGTGATCCTCTCGGTCGCCGTGCTCGGCGGCGCCGACCTCGCCCGCCTCTCGCCCCCCGAGCAGGAGGCGTATCGCGTCGCGCAGGCCCACTCCGTGCAGCACCCGTACCTCGCCATCGCAATAGCGCTGTTCCTGCTCGCGAGCCTCGTGTACCTGCTGCGCCTGCCAGCCCTCGCCGAGGCCACCGAGCAGGCCGACCCCCAGCACCACGCGTTTGCCGAGGTGCTGCGTCACCGCAACCTCCGTTTCGGCGTGATAGCGATCTTCCTCTACGTTGGCGGTGAGGTAGCGATCGGCAGCTTCCTCATCAATTACATCTCCGAACCGCACATCGGCAACATCGACGCCGCGAGCGCCACGCGCTACGTCTCATACTATTGGGGTGGCGCGATGATCGGCCGGTTCGTCGGCGCGGCCCTCATGCGCCGCATCGATCCGCGCCGCCTGGTGTGCGCGTTCGCGCTCATCGCCATCGCGCTCCTTCTCACCACCATGGCCTCCAGCGGCTCACTCGCCATGTGGAGCGTCATCGCCATCGGGCTGTTCAACTCCATCATGTTCCCGACGCTCTTCACGCTCGGCATCGAGGGGCTGGGACCCATGACCAGCAAAGCCTCGAGTCTCCTCATCATGGCGATCGTCGGCGGCGCGGTGGTGCCGCTGCTGCAGGGAGTGCTGGCAGACCGCATCGGCATACAGCCGGCGTTCTTCCTGCCGCTGCTGTGCTACGCCTACATCGCCTGGTACGCGCTGCGCGGCTCGCGTGAGTCCGCACTCGGTGCGGACGCGCCCGCTTGAGCGACGCTGGCTCCGGCACGGGCCGCACGCCGCGGGTCGTGGTGTGCTTCGGTGAGGCACTGATCGACCTGCTGGCACGTGCGGCTGCCGGGGGCGATGCGCCGCGGCAGTTCCTCGAGTACGCGGGCGGCGCGCCGGCGAACGTCGCCGTCGGCGTCGCGCGCCTCGGTGGCGCGGCGCGCTTCATCGGCATGCTCGGGGAGGACATGTTCGGCGAGCGGCTGCTGGCGCAGCTCGCGTCCGCCGCGGTCGACGTGTCGTGCGTGCGGCGCACCGCGGCGGCAAAAACCGCGCTCGCCTTCGTCTCGCTCGATGCCGCGGGCGAGCGCAGCTTCAGTTTCTACCGCCCGCCGGCGGCCGACCTGCTGTTCCGCGCCGAGCACTTCGACGCCCGCGCCTTCGATGCTGCGGCGCTGTGGCACGTGTGCTCGAACAGCCTCACCGAGCCCGGCATAGCCGCGGCGACCCTCGAGGGCATGCGCCGCGCCCGCGCCGCCGGGGCGCTGGTGAGCATGGACCTGAACCTGCGGCCGGCGCTCTGGCCGGCGGGGGTCGACCCGCTGCCGCAGCTGTGGGAGGCGCTGCGCGAGGCGGATCTCGTGAAGCTCTGCCAGAGCGAGCTCGCGCTGCTCGCGGGCTCGGCCGCCGGCGAGGAGGCGGCGCTCGCGCGGCTGCTCGGCGCTCGTGCGCAGTGCGTGCTGGTGACCGCCGGTGCCGCGCCGCTGCGCTGGCTCACCCGCGCGGCTTGCGGCACCGCCGCGACCTTCGCCGTGCGCGCCATCGACACCACCGCCGCCGGCGATGCCTTCGTGGCCGGCTGGCTCAAGTCACTCGCCGCGCACGGCGTCTCCCCGGCGACACTCGCGCACTTTCTCGCCGACCGCGCGCGGCTCGCCGCGACGCTGCGCTATGCCGCCGCCTGCGGCGCGCTCGCCACCACCCGTCACGGCGCCTTCACCGCGATGCCGCACGCCGCGGAGGTCGAGCGGCTGCTCGCGCAGCCATGACCGCCATGGGAAGCGTTGCCCGGTGAGCGAGCGCCCCGACAACCGGCCCGATTTCTCGAGCGAGTCCTTCCTGCGCGAGCACGTCGCGCACACCATGGCCTTCTACCATCCGCGGGCGATCGACCCGCGCGGCGGCTTCTACCACTACTTCCGCGACGACGGTACGGTCTACGACACGGCACATCGTCATCTGGTGAGCAGCACGCGCTTCGTCTTCAACTACGCGATGGCCGCATGCGAGTTCGCCGACACGCCGCTCGCGGGCGAGTATCGCGCCGCGGCCCGTCACGGGCTCATCTACCTGCGCGAGCGCCATCGCGATGCCGTGCGCGGCGGTTACGCCTGGACGCTGCGCGACGGTGTGCCCGAGGATCGCACCAACCACGCCTACGGCGTGGCGTTCGTGCTGCTCGCCTATGCGGTGGCCCTGCGCGCCGGCCTCGAGGAGACGCGCCCGTGGCTCGAGGAGATCTGGACGCTGCTCGAATCGCGCTTCTGGGACGAGCAGCACGGGCTCTATCGCGACGACGCCGACAGCGACTGGAACTTCAGCGACTACCGCGGGCAGAACTCCAACATGCACCTGTGCGAGGCGTTGCTCGCGGCCTACGCGGCGCTCGGCGAAGCGCGCTATCTCGAGCGCGCACTCACCCTCGCCGACCACATGACGCGCCGCCAGGCGGGCAAGGCCGGCGGACTCGTGTGGGAGCACTACGACCGCGACTGGAACGTCGACTGGAACTACCACCGCGAGGATCCGCGTCACCTGTTCCGCCCGTGGGGCTTCCAGCCAGGACACCAGACCGAGTGGGCGAAGCTCCTGCTCATCCTCGACGAGCAGCTGCGCCCGCACGGCGCGCGCGCCGACTGGCTGCTGCCCAGGGCGCGCGAGCTGTTCGACCGCGCCCTCGCCGCCGCCTGGGACGAGGAGTTCGGCGGGATCTGCTACGGCTTCTCACCCGAAGGCGCGGTGTGCGATGCCGACAAGTACTTCTGGGTGCAGGCCGAATCGATCGCCGCTGCCGCGCGACTCGCGCAGGCGAGCGGTGACGGGCGTTACTGGCGCTGGTACGAGCGGCTGTGGGGATATGCGTGGGCGTACTTCATCGACCATCGCTACGGCGCCTGGTATCGCCTCCTCGACCGCGGCAACCGCAAGTACGGCGACGCCAAGAGCCCGGCCGGCAAGACCGACTACCACACCATGGGCGCCTGTTACGACGTGCTGCACGTCCTGCGCGCGGCGCGCGCCGCCGCCGGCGCAGGCGCCGTATCATAGACGCCATGGCTGCAGTGACGCCCGAACTCGCCCCGACTCCGGTTCAGACTCCGACTCCAGCGCCGCAGCCGCAGTATGCCGAGGCGCCGCTGTCCTACCGCCTCACGCGCCGTCTCACCGAGTACGCCCGCCTCACGCGGCTCGATCGCCCCATCGGCACCTGGCTGCTGTTGTGGCCGGCACTGTGGGCACTGTGGATCGCCGGCGATGGCCGGCCCAACGCGCGCGTGCTGCTCGTATTCGTGGTCGGGGTGTTCGTGATGCGCGCCGCCGGCTGCGTCATCAACGATTTCGCCGACCGCGACATCGACCCGCACGTGCGCCGCACGCGCGACCGCCCGCTGGCCGCGCGGCGCATGTCGCCCGCCGAGGCGCTGGTACTGTTCGCGCTGCTGATCGCCATCGCGCTCTACCTGGTGACCCGCCTCGACCCCTTCACAGTGAAACTCGCGTTCGTCGGCGCGCTCCTCACCGTGTCCTACCCGTTCGTCAAGCGTATCTTCCCCATGCCGCAGCTCTATCTCGGCATCTCCTTCGGCGGCTGGAGCGTCCTCATGGCGTTTGCGGCGCAGAGCGGCACGTTGCCGCGCGTCGCCTTCGTGCTGTACATCGCCGCGGTCATCTGGGCGGCGATCTACGACACCATCTACGCCATGATCGATCGCGAGGACGACCTCAAGATCGGGGTGAAGTCGAGCGCCATCCTGTTCGCCGATATGGACCGTTTCCTGATCGGCGTGATGCAGGTGATGATGCTCTACGCGCTCGTCCTGGTCGGGCGCAACATGCACTACGGCAGCTGGTACCGGGGCGCAGTGCTCGCCGCTGCGGTGCTCTTCGTCTGGCAGCAGTGGCTCATCCGCAGGCGCGACCCCGGCGGTTGTCTGCGGGCCTTCGTCAACAACCAGTACGTGGGTCTCGTGGTGTTCGTCGGCATTCTGCTGGAGTACGTGTACGCCGAGTGAGCTCAGGGCGGCGTCCCGCAACCGACCGTTCCACGTGCGGTTCGGCTTTGCGTTGCGCGGCCTCGCGCACGCGCTGCGCACCCAGGCGAGTCTGAGGATCCAGGCGGCCGCGGCTGCCGTCGCGCTGCTCGCGCTCATCGCGCTGCGACCCGCGGCGCTGTGGTGGGCGCTGGTGCTGCTGGCCAGTGCCGCGGTGCTGGCGGCCGAGCTCCTCAACACCGCGATCGAGCAGCTCGCCGACGAGCTGCATCCGGCCGAGAGCCCCGGCATCCGCATCGTCAAGGACTGCGCCGCGGCCGGCGTGCTGATCGCCACGCTCGGCGCGGTCGCGACCGGGGTGGCGCTGCTGGTGCACCTGCTGCTGACGCACGGCACCTAGCATGCCACGCCGTCAGCCACCGGGCGCCGGCGCCTGTCGGTGGGTCGGCTGCCGCGCGCCCTTCTGTACAAAAAGCGACCAATTGTCGACTATGCTCAGCCGGCATCGTTGACACGTGCGGTCGCCCTCGGGCATGGTCGCTCGGGCACCGGCCTCCCCGCCTCGCCCGAGGATGATCTGCATGCCCGAAGCCGCAAGCGCCGTCGATCCCGTCCGGCACGACTGGTCGCTGCCCGAGGTGACCGCGCTCTTCGCCCAGCCGTTCATCGACCTGATCCTGCGCGCGCAGCGCGTGCACCGCGCCTACCACGCGGCCAACACCGTGCAGATGAGCACGCTGCTGTCGATCAAGACCGGCGCCTGTCCTGAGGACTGCGCCTACTGCCCGCAGAGCGCGCGCTACGACACCGGCGTCGAGCGCGAGGCTCTGATGGACGTCGCAGCGGTGCGCGAGTGCGCCCTGCGCGCCAGGGCGGCTGGGGCGACGCGCTTCTGCATGGGCGCGGCGTACCGCGCACCTCGAGCCCGCGAGCTCGAGGTCATCGGGCAGATGATCCGCGAAGTGCATTCGCTCGGGCTCGAGAGCTGCGCCACGCTCGGCATGCTCACCCCGGCGCAGGCACGGCAGCTCAAGGCGGCCGGCCTCGACTACTACAATCACAATCTCGACACCTCGGCCGAGTTCTACGGCGAGATCATCACCACGCGCACCTACCAGGACCGGCTCGACACGCTCGAGGCGGTGCGCGTCGCGGGGCTCAAGGTGTGCTGCGGCGGCATCATCGGTATGGGCGAATCGCGCAGCGACCGGGCGCAGCTGCTGCGCACGCTCGCCAACCTCCCCGAGCATCCCGAGAGCGTGCCGATCAACCGCCTGGTACGGGTGGCCGGGACGCCGCTCGCGCAGGCGGCGGACGTCGACCCGTTCGAGTTCGTGCGCACCATCGCCGTGGCGCGCCTGCTCATGCCGCGCGCCGCAGTGCGTCTGTCCGCGGGCCGCGAGACGATGTCGGATGAGCTGCAGGCACTGTGCTTCCTCGGCGGTGCCAACTCCATCTTCTTCGGCGAGAGACTCCTCACCACCGGCAACCCCGAGGTGGCGCGCGACCGCGAGCTGTTTGCGCGGCTCGGGCTCAGACCCCTCGGCCATGAAGCGGACCGCGCCGGCGCTTGATGCGCTGCTGGCGCGGCTCGATGCCGCTGGGCTGCGGCGCGCGCGCACTACCGTCGAGAGCTACCCCGCGGCGCAGCGCCGCACACTCACCCTCGCCGGCGGCCGTGAGCTCATCGACTTCAGCAGCAACGACTACCTCGGGCTCGCGCACCATCCGGCGCTCGCCGCCGCCATGAGCGCGTGCGCCGCGCGCTGCGGGGCCGGCAGCGGTGCCTCCCACCTGATCACCGGCCACGGCGCTGAGCACGCGCGGCTCGAGGAGGAGCTCGCGGCCTTCACCGGCCGCGCGCGGGCACTGCTCTTCTCCACCGGTTACATGGCGAATCTCGCGGTCATGGCGGCGCTCGCCGGCGATGGCGAGCGCGTGCTGCTCGATCGGCTCTGCCATGCCTCGCTCATCGATGGCGCGCGCCTCTCGGGCGCGCGGCTCAGGCGTTACCGCCACGCCGATGCCGACTCCGCCGCACGGCTGCTCGCGGCCGATCCGGCCCATGCCGCGCTGGTGGCCACCGACGGCGTCTTCAGCATGGACGGCGATCTCGCCCCGCTGCCTGCGCTCGCGCAGGCGGCGCGCGCGGCCGACGCCTGGCTGGTGGTCGACGATGCGCACGGCCTCGGGGTGGTGGGCCCGAGCGGCGGCGGCGTGCTCGAGCACTTCGCTCTCGATGGCGAGGCGGTGCCGGTCCTCATCGGCACCCTCGGCAAGGCCTTCGGCTCCTTCGGCGCCTTCGTCGCCGGTGCGGCGGATCTCATCGAGCTGCTGATGCAAAAGGCACGCACCTACATCTACACGACCGCGCTGCCGCAGCCGGTAGCGGCGGCGACGCGGGCGGCGCTGGTGCTCGCGCGTACCGAGCGCTGGCGACGCGAGCGGCTGCACGCGCTCACCGCGCGCTTTCGCGCCGCGGCGCTCGCCGCCGGCGTGCCAATCGGCGCCTCGGTCACCCCCATCCAGCCGGTCCTGCTCGGCCGCCCGGCACGCGCACTCGCGGCGCAGCGCGAGCTCGCGGCCGCTGGCTTCTGGGTGGTCGCGATCCGCCCGCCGAGCGTGCCGCCCGGCAGCGCGCGGCTGCGCGTCACGCTGTCCGCCGCGCACACCGAGGACGAGGTCGATGCCCTCGTCGAGCACCTGGCGCGCGCCTGTCGCCGGAGCCTCTGACGCGTGGGCGCGCTCTACCATGAGGTGTGCGGCACACCGCAGGGGCGGGACGTGGTGCTGCTGCACGGCTGGAGCCTCAACCTCGGCGTATGGGCCGGCCTGGTGCGCGAGCTCGGAGCGCACTTTCGCGTCATCGCCATCGATCTGCCCGGCCACGGCCGCAGCGACTGGGACCCGCGCGCCGCCACCCCCGCTGCGCAGGCGTGGCGCGTGCACGAGACGCTGCTACCGCTCACCGAGCGCTACGCGCTCCTCGGCTGGTCGCTCGGCGGGCAGCTCGCGCTCGATCTTGCGGCCGCACTGCCGGCGAGCGTCGAGCGGCTCGTGCTTATCGCCACCACGCCCAAATTTCTCAAGGCCCCGGGTTGGCGCTGCGGCACGCCGCGCCCGCTGCTCGCGCGACTCGCGCACCGGCTGCATGCGGAGGGTGAGCGCGCGGTGAGCGATTTCCTCGCACTCGCGGTACGCGGCAGCGCGCCGCGCACCGCGGCGCGGGCACTGCACAAGCTGCGCGACGCGCTGCGCACCCACGGCGCGGCGCAGCCGGAGGCACTCGCGAGCGGGCTCGCGCGGCTGCGCGAGGGTGACCTGCGAGCGGCACTGCCCCTGGTGCGCGTACCGGCGCTGGTGGTCGCCGGGCAGCGCGACCGCGTGATCCGGCCGGCCGCTTCACGCGCCCTCGCCCGCGCGCTTCCCGAGGGGCGCTATGTCGAGGTCGCCGGCGCCGCCCATGTGCCGTTCCTGTCGCACCCGGTGCAATTCGTGCGGCAGGTGGGAGCATTCCTGCATGGCTGATCCGGGCGCCGAATTTCGCCTCGAGCCCTGCAGGGTCCGTGCTTCCTTCGAGCGGGCGAGCGGGAGCTACGAGTCCGCGGCAGCGCTGCAGGCGCGGGTGGCCGCCGAGCTCCTCGAGCGGCTGGCACAGTTCCGCTTCGAGCCGGGCGTGGTGCTCGACCTCGGCGCCGGCACCGGGCGGGTGACGCGCGAGCTCAAGCGTCGTTACCGCCGCGCGCTCGTCATTGCGCTCGATCTCGCGCCCGCAATGCTGCACGAGGCGCGCCGTCATCAGCGACCATGGCGGCGCTTCGCGCGGCTGTGCGGCGACGCGCACCGTCTGCCGCTCGCCGATGCGAGCGTCGATCTCGTGTTCAGCAACCTGATGCTGCAGTGGTGCCAGCCGCTCGATGCGGCGCTTCTCGAGGCGCAGCGGGTGCTCAGGCCTGAGGGCTTCTTCGCCTTCAGCACCTTCGGTACGGGTACGCTCCAGGAGCTGCGCAGCGCCTGGGCGTGCGCCGACGCCTACAACCACGTGAACCACTTCCCCGACGTGCAGGAGGTCGGCGATGCCCTCCTTCGCGCCGGGCTCATCGAGCCGGTGCTCGACGTCGATCGCATCGAGATGGGCTACGCCGACGCCCTCGCGCTGATGCGCGACCTCAAGGCGATCGGCGCCCACAATGTGACCGCAGGTCGCCCGCGCAGCCTCGCCGGGCGCGCGCGCCTCAGGCGCATGCAGCAGGCCTACGAGAGCTTTCGCCGCGACGGGCGGCTGCCCGCGACGTATGAGATCGTCTACGGGGCCTGCTGGGGCGCCGCCGGTCGGCGTTCCGCGCCGGGGTCGGCCGGCGTGGTACACATCGCCCCGGGATCGATCGGCAGGGCACGGGTAAGGCCATGAGCGCTCGCGGCATCTTCATCACCGGGACGGACACGGGAGTCGGCAAGACGGTCGTCGCCTGCGGCCTGGCGCGCGCCTTTCGCGCCGAGGGCCACCGCGTGGGCGTCATGAAGCCGGTCGCCTCCGGCTCGCTGCGCACTCCGGAGGGACTGCGCAACGACGACGCCCTGGCGCTCATCGAGGCCTCGCGAACCGAGCGTCCCTACGGTGACGTGAACCCCTATTGCTTCGAACCGGCCGTTTCGCCTCACATCGCGGCAAAAGACGCCAAGATCGAGGTTGATTGCAACATAATTCGGCATCATTTCGACGTCCTCGCCGCCGAGACCGACCGTATCGTCGTCGAGGGGGCCGGGGGCTGGTTCGCGCCCATCAGTGACCACCAGACCATGGCGGATGTGGCCTGGGCACTCAGCGTGCCCGCGCTCATCGTGGTCGGCGTGCGCCTCGGCTGCCTCAACCACGCGCAGCTCACGCGGCTCGCGCTCGAGGCACGCGGGGTGACCTTCGCCGGCTGGGTGGCGAGCCAGGTGGACCCGGCCGTGGAGCGGCCGGCCGAGAATCTCGCCGCCCTCGAGCGGCTGCTCGGCGAGCCCGCGCTCGCGGTGCTGCCGTACGACCCGCAGGCGGTGTCGACGCTCACCCTCACGCAGGTCTCGCAACGTCTCGGCCGGCGTCTCGCACAGCATACGATAAGCCTCTGAGCTGGCTTGAATAAAAGGCCTCGCGCGCTACCATCGAGGGCACCGTGGAATCCGAGCCGCTGCGCATCGAGATCTGCCCGAACTGCTCGCTCACCCTGCGCGGTGCGCGGCTGTTTTTCGCCGGCGCCTGCATCGTGCCCTTCGGCGTCGCCGGCTTCCTCATGCTGCGCGGCTTCTGGCCGGTGCTGCCGTTCGCGGGGCTCGAGATGGCGTTGCTCGGCTGGGCGCTGAACGTGTCACTCGAGCGGCGCTTCCACCGCCAGACCATCACCGTCACCGACGCGAACGTGAGCGTCGACACGTGCGGGCGCAGCCGCTGCGAGCACGTCGTGTTTCCGCGGCATTGGGCGCAGGTTAAACTGCGCCGCCCCGCAGCACGCCTGCACCCGAGCCGCCTCACGATCGAGTCGCACGGCCACCAGTGCGAGCTCGGCAGCTTCCTCACGGAAGAGGAGCGGCGCGGCCTGGCGCTGCGGCTGCAGCGCGTCATCGGCCGCGTCAACGAGTCGCCTACCTGGCACTGACGCGGCGACAGGTCGACAGAGCGGGCGGGTTTTGCTGGGGTTCGGACGTTGCGCGCCGCGGCCGCGAGGCAGGCGCGCTGTAAGGCAATAACGAATGGTTCGCGAAAAGCTCGCTTCTTCGGTCCTGATCCTCGCCGCAGCCGCCGGTTCGCTCCCGGCCCGTGCCGAGTCCGGCTGGGGCGAGCTCAACATGACGCAGGGTGTCACCGATATCAGCCGCAAGATCTATGACCTGCACATGATCATCTTCTGGGTGTGCGTGGCGATCGGTGTGGTGGTGTTCGGCGCCATGATCTGGTCGCTCTTCAGCTACCGCAAGTCGCGCGGCGCGGTGGCCGACGTCACGCTGGTGCACAACACCAAGGTCGAGATGGTGTGGACCGTGGTGCCGGTCATCATCCTCATCGCCATGGCGGTACCCGCGGCCCGCACGCTGGTCGAGATCGAGGACACGACCAAGAGCGAGCTCACCATCAAGGTCACCGGCTTCCAGTGGGGCTGGCAGTACGACTATCTCGACGACGGCGTGGCGTACTTCTCGCACCTCGACCGCAAGAGCAACGCGGCGCGCGAGCTGCTGTCCGGCATCGATCCCAACACCGTCGAGCACTACCTGCTCAACGTCGATCAGCCGTTCGTGGTGCCGGCCGACACCAAGGTGCGCTTGCTGGTCACCGGCGCGGACGTCATCCACTCCTGGTGGGTGCCGGCCTTCGGCGTGAAGAAGGACGCGATCCCGGGCTTCGTCAACGAGGCGTGGTTCAAGGTGGACCCGGACAAGACGGGTCTCTATCGCGGCCAGTGCGCCGAGCTCTGCGGCCGCGACCACGGCTTCATGCCGATCGTGGTCGACGTGCGCTCGAAGTCCGAGTTCGCCACCTGGTTGAAAGCGAAGGCCGCCGAGCAGAAGCAGGCGGCGGCGCCCGGCGGAACCCCCGAGGCTCCCGCACCCGCGCCGCCCGCCACGGCGAGCACCGCGCCCTAGGGAATCTGTCCAACCGCACGCCCGACACCGCCGGAGAGAAGTACGCCATGGCCGAAGTCCTCACGCACGCCGAGCACGACGATCACGACCACAAGCCGCACGGCTGGCGGCGCTGGGTGTATGCGACCAATCACAAGGACATCGGCACGATGTACCTGATCTTCGCCTGCACGATGTTCTTCATCGGCGGCGGCGCGGCGATGCTGATACGCCTGGAGCTCTTCCAGCCCGGCCTGCAGTTCTTCGACCCGCAGTTCTTCAACTCCCTCACCACGATGCACGCGCTGATCATGATCTTCGGCGCGGTCATGCCGGGGTGGACCGGTCTCGCCAACTGGATGATCCCGATGCAGGTGGGGGCGCCCGACATGGCGCTGCCGCGCCTCAACAACCTGAGCTTCTGGATCCTGCCGTTCGCCTTTACGCTGCTCATCGGCTCGTTCTTCGTCCCCGGCGGCGCGCCGGCGGGCGGCTGGACCATGTACCCGCCGCTGATCCTGCAGACCGGGGCCGCGTTCCCGATGCTCATCTTCTCCATCCACCTGATGGGCGCGTCCTCGATCCTCGGCGCCATCAACGTGATCGTCACCATCATGAACATGCGCGCGCCGGGGATCACGCTGCTGCGGATGCCGTTGTTCGTGTGGACGTGGCTGATCACCGCGTACCTGCTGATCGCGGTGATGCCGGTGCTCGCCGGGGCGGTGACCATGCTGCTCACCGACCACTTCTTCGGCACCACGTTCTTCACCGCCGCCGGCGGCGGTGACCCGGTGATGTTCCAGCACATCTTCTGGTTCTTCGGTCACCCCGAGGTGTACATCCTCATCCTGCCGGCCTTCGGCATCGTCTCCGAGGTCATCCCCACCTTCTCGCGCAAGCCGCTGTTCGGCTACGAGGCGATGGTGTACGCGACCGCCTCGATCGCCTTCCTCTCCTTCATCGTGTGGGCGCACCACATGTTCACCGTCGGCATGCCGCTCGCCGCGCAGCTGTTCTTCATGCTCTCGACCATGCTGATCGCGGTGCCGACCGGGGTGAAGGTGTTCAACTGGACGACCACCATGTGGAAGGGCTCGCTGTCGTTCGAGCCGCCGATGCTGTTCGCACTCGCGTTCCTGTTTCTGTTCACCATCGGCGGCTTCTCGGGACTCATGCTGGCGATCGTGCCGGCGGACTATCAGTACCAGGATACCTACTTCGTGGTGGCGCACTTCCACTACGTGCTGGTGCCGGGGGCCATCTTCGGCATGATGGCCGGGGTGTATTACTGGCTGCCGAAATGGACCGGCAACATGTATGACCTGAAGCTCGCCAAGTGGCACTTCTGGCTGTCGACCATCTTCGTCAACGTGCTGTTCTTCCCGCAGCACTTCCTCGGCCTCGCCGGCATGCCGCGCCGCATCCCCGACTACGCCGTGCAGTTCACCGACTGGAACATGGTGTCCTCGATCGGCGGCTTCGGCTTCGGGCTGTCGCAGCTGCTGTTCCCCTACATCATCTGGAAATGCGTGCGTGGCGGGGAGCGCGTCGGTAACCGCGCCTGGGAAGGCGCGCACGGGCTCGAGTGGGAGCTGCCCTCACCGCCGCCGTATCACTCCTGGACTACGCCGCCGTCCGACGCCGTGATCGCACGCGGCGCGGAGCATTGATGCCGAGCACCGACATGGCGGCCGACGAGGAGCGGCGACTGCGCGTACGGCGCAGCGCCCTCATCTGGGCGCTGATCGCAGCGGCGTTCTACATCGGCTTCATCGTCCTGTCGCTGCTGCGCGGGGCCAAATGAACGACCGGGCGCGCGAGAACCGCAACATGACCTGGAAGCTGCTGGCGATCGCGGCCGGCAGCTTCGGCTTCGGCTTCGCGCTCGTGCCGCTGTACAACGTGCTGTGTGCCGTGACCGGCTACGGTGATCAGGCGAAGCTGCTCGAGAAGGTGACCGCCATCGAGCACCCGCAGGTCAACCGCACGGTGACCGTCGAGTTCCTCGCCGACGTGGCGAGCGCCGGCACGTTCGAGTTCCGCCCGGTGGTACGCAGCGTCGAGGTGCACCCGGGGGAGCTGTTCACGGCGCAGTTCTACGCGCGAAACCTGACCGGCCGTGACAGCGTCGCGCAGGCCGTGCCCAACATCGCCCCCTCGGAAGTGGCGGCGTATTTCCACAAGACCGAGTGCTTCTGCTTCGCGCCGCAGCACTTCAAGCTCGACGAGGGGCGCAACATGCAGGTGCGCTTCATCATCGATCCGGCACTGCCGAGCCACATCGACATGATCACGCTCGCCTATACCTTCTACGACGAATCTTCGCGCGTCACCTCACGGCGCTGAAAAAACGACCCATGACAGAAGCACACGCTCCCGACAGCAGCCAGTACTACATCCCGCACAACAGCCCGTGGCCGATCCGCGCATCACTCGCATTGTTCGCGCTCATGCTGGCCGCCATCACCTTCCTCAACGACTGGGCCGGCGGCTGGGTGTTCATCCCGGGGGCGCTGCTGCTCGCCTACATGTTCTTCGGCTGGTTCTCGACCGTCATCGGCGAGAACCAGCACGGCACCTATAACCTGCAGGTGGACCGCAGCTTCCGCATGGGGATGATGTGGTTCATCTTCTCCGAGGTGATGTTCTTCGGCGCGTTCTTCGGCGCGCTGTTCTACGCCCGCGTACTCTCGGTACCGTGGCTCGGCGGCCAGGGCGTGAAGGTGTTCACCAACTTCATCCTCTGGCCGGACTACGAGGCGGTGTGGCCGACCAACGGGCCGGCGCACGTCGGCGGTCTCGCCAACGGCGCCTTCAGTCCCATGGCGCCGACCCCCATCCCCGCGCTCAACACCGCGATCCTGCTGACGAGCGGCCTCACGGTCACCATCGCTCACCATGCGCTGCGGGCCGGCAAGCGCGCGCGCCTCGCGGTATTCCTCGCGCTCACCTTCCTCCTCGGCTTCACCTTCGTCTCGCTGCAGGCGCACGAGTACAGCGAGGCCTACCGCGATATGGGGCTGAGGCTCAGCACTGGCATCTACGGCTCGACCTTCTTCATGCTCACCGGCTTTCACGGCCTGCACGTCACGATCGGCGCGATCATGCTGACGGTGATCTGGCTGCGCGTGCTGCGTGGCCACTTCACCCCCAACCGTCACTTCGCCTTCGAGGCGGTCGCCTGGTACTGGCACTTCGTCGACGTGGTGTGGCTCGGGCTGTTCATTTTCGTCTACTGGCTCTAGCGGCAGCACGGTTTGCCGGCGGCGCGCGCCGCGCTCGCGCGGGCCGAGCGCGGCGCTTACGGCCGGGGGGCTGCGACGCCGCCCTCGAGCGTATGCGGCGAGATGAGCCCGAAGTACCAGGCGAGCATCAGCAGTGCGAACAGCAGCAACGAGAGCGCAATGCGCACGGTGAGCGCCCGCGCGAGCTTGGCCGAGTGCTCCTCGCCGCCGGCGCTGCCGCGCGACAGGTGGTACAGCGCCGACCCGAGGCTCGCGATCACGCCGAGAAGACCCAGCAGCACCAGCAGCCTTATCGCGGGATGCATCATCGGGACGCAGTGTATCGCCGGGACGCCGCAGAGCAATTGAGCGATGGCGGATGAGAGCAGTCGCGCACGGCGCGCGTTCGCACCCACACCAGGCCTCACGTTGCTCGCGCTGTTGCTCGGCGCGCTCTTCGTACGCCTCGGTGTCTGGCAGTGGCACCGGGGCGTCGATCGTCAGGCAGAGTGGAGCCGTTTCGCGCGCGGCGCCGATGACCTGATCGCTGCGGGTGCGCGCCCAGTTACGGAGCTGGCGCTCTTCCAGCGCATCGCGGTCAGCGGAGAGCTCGACGGCGCGCACCAGTTTCTGCTCGACAACCGCACCTATCGCGGCCGCCCCGGCTACGAGGTGCTGACGCCGCTCGTGCGCGGCGCTGCGCCGCGGTTGCTGGTCGATCGCGGCTGGGTGCCCTTCACCGGCACACGCGCGCGCCTTCCGGACGTGAGCTTCGCCGCAGCGGCCGCACCGGTCGAGCTCACCGGACGCATCGCGCTGCTGCCCAGCCCGGGGCTCGCCAGTGGTCGCGCCGCGCCCTCCGCCGCGGACCCCTGGCCCAAAGTGACGAGCTACCCGGACATGCCGCAGCTCGCCGCCGCGCTCGGCGCTCCGCTCAGCCCGCGCATCCTGCTGCTCGATCCGGCGGCGCCCTTCGGTTATGTGCGCGACTGGCAGCCGCCCGGACTGACACCGTTGCGGCATTTCGCCTACGCGATCCAATGGTGGGCCTTCGCGGTGCTTGCGCTCTTGCTGTGGGCGCTGCTCAGCCGGCGACCGCGCGGCGGGAGCGACGGGCGATGACGCGCGGCGCGGAGGCGCAGCTGCGCGCGCGGAACCTGCGTACCCTGGCGCTGCTCGCGGCGCTTTTCCTCCTGCCCCTGCTGATCGCGTTCTTCGTCTACTACGGCACCGCCTGGCGCCCCGCGGGACGCGTCAATCATGCAGTCCTCATCAGCCCGCCACGGCCGCTGCCGCAGCTCAGCCTGCCCGGTCCCGCAGCCGCGGACGGGCTCACGCCGGGGACGCCGCTGCACGGTAAGTGGACGCTCGTTTACGTCGGCGACGGCGGCTGCGATGCGGCGTGCCGCGAGGCGCTCACGCTGATGCGTCAGACGCGCCTCGCGCTCAACAACGACATGACGCGGGTCGAACGCGTGTTTCTCGCTACCGGCGAGTGCTGCGCGCGCGAATTCCTCGCGGGCGAACACCCCGGGCTGATCGTGCTCGACGCGACCGGCGGCCCCGCAGCGCCGCTCCTCGAGGCGTTTCCGGCGGCCGGCCGCGAGCACACGCTGTTCGTCGTTGACCCGCTCGGCAATCTGATGATGAGCTACGATGCGCGGCGCGACCCTCACGGGTTGCTCGAGGACCTCAAGACGCTCCTGAGGCTTTCCCAGATCGGCTGAAGAAATCCGTGTCGTGACGAGGGTTGCCCGCTCGATGCGACGCCTGGCGATTGCCGGCGTAGTGCTGTGCTTCACCGTGGTCTCGCTCGGCGCCTACGTGCGCCTCACCGCCGCCGGGCTCGGCTGTCCGGACTGGCCGGGCTGCTACGGCCACCTGACTCCGAGCGGCGCCGCCACGGCCATGCCGGCCGCCGGCGCGAGTCTGCCGGGCGCCGCGAGCCGCCCGTATGAGGCCGGCAAGGCGTGGCGGGAGATGATCCACCGCTACGCCGCGGCCGCGCTCGGCCTGACGATCGTTCTGATCACGGCGCTCGCGCTCGTCACCCGACGGCAGCACCTGGTGAGTGTGCCGCTCTCGCTCGCACTGTGCGCCATCGTCCTGGTACAGGGCCTGCTCGGAATGCTCACCGTAACCTGGCAGCTGAAACCGCTCGTCGTCACGCTGCACCTCCTGTTCGGCATGACGACGCTTGGGCTCCTCATGTGGCTCACGCTCTCACTCCCCGCAGGCTCGTGGGAGTCGAGTGCACGCGAAGGGCCGGTGCGCGCGCAAAGCGGCGGAGCCGCGAGCCTCACCGGCACGCGCGCCCTCGTGCGCCTCGCGCTCGTTGCCCTCGCGGTGCAGATCGCGCTCGGCGGCTGGACGAGCAGCAACTACGCCGCCGTCGCCTGTCCGGACATCCCCACCTGCCAGGGCGCGTGGTGGCCGGCTGCGGACTTCCGCGACGCGTTCGTGCTCTGGCGCGGCCCCAAGATCGACTACGAAGGGGGCCTCCTCGCCCCGAGCGCACGCATCGCGATCCATCTCACCCACCGCCTCGGCGCGCTGGTCACGGCGGTGGCGCTGACGCTCGCCGCGCTCGCCGTGCTGCGGCGGCGGGGACTGGCGAGTGCGCGCGTGCGGGCCTGGGCGGTGCTCGCCGCGCTCGCCCTGCAGCTCACGCTCGGCATCACCATGGTGGCGAAGGCCTTCCCGCTGCGGCTGGCCACCGCACATACCGCCGGGGCGGCGCTGCTGCTGCTCGCAACGCTCGCACTGCTGCGCTCGCTCAGCGCCGGGCGATGAGCGGGCCACACAAAACGGCCGGCGACGCACCTCCGGGCCGGGCATGAGCGTGCCGGCGCGATCTGCTACGCTGACCCCGTCGAAGCAACCGTGGCGACCTGAACGGAAGCCACTCCAGAAATCGCGCTTGCCATGACCGACGACCGCACGCTGCCGAGCAAGACGCGCGATTTCGTGGCCAGCCCGGGCTTCGCGCCGCGGGAGGCGCAGTGGCGCCGCTACCTCGAGCTGACCAAACCCAGGGTCGTCGCGCTCATCACCTTCACCGCCATCGTCGGCACGCTGCTCGCGAGCCCCGGAGCACCGCCGCTCGAGGCACTCGTGTGGGGCAACCTCGGCATCGCGCTGGCGGCCGCCTGCGCGGCCACCATCAACCATGTGCTCGACCGACGCATCGATGAGCAGATGGCGCGCACGCGCGCGCGACCGCTGCCCACCGGGCAGCTCACCGAGCGCAACGCCCTGGTGTTCGCCGCGCTCCTCGGCGTCACCGCCATGGCACTGCTCGCATTCCTCGTGAACCTGCTCACTGCACTCCTCACCTTCCTGTCACTCATCGGCTACGCGGTGATCTACACGCTGTGGCTGAAGCGCGCCACCTCGCAGAACATCGTCATCGGGGGTGCCGCCGGGGCGGCGCCGCCGGTACTCGGGTGGACGGCGGTGACCAACAGCATCGATCCGAACGCGCTGCTGCTGTTCCTCATCATCTTCGCGTGGACGCCGCCGCACTTCTGGGCACTCGCCATCGCCCGCCGCGACGAGTACGCGCGCGCCGGCATTCCGATGCTGCCGGTGACCCATGGCGTCGCCTATACCCGGCTGCAGGTGCTGCTCTACACCGTGCTCCTCACGGTGGTGACACTGTTGCCTTACCTGACGCGCATGAGCGGCCTGCTCTACCTGGGGGTCGCGCTCGTGCTGAACGCGTTCTTCCTCTACTACGCGCTCGCTCTCAAGCTGACCGCGCGCGAGGAGCTGCCGATGCGGGTGTTCCGCTTCTCGGTTACCTACCTTATGTGGCTCTTCGCGGCGCTCCTCGTCGATCACTACCTCCCGGCACTGCGCGGCGCCGCGAACTCCTAGGCGAGGCCGCCAGGCACCCGGCCGCTATAGCTGCGTCAAGGCTCGCGGTTGATCTCCCCCTGCGACCGGTCGCACGATAACCGCGCCCGCGCGCACGCCGGACCTGAAAAAAAGCCAACCCGGTCCCCCAAACCCACTCGGCAGGGAGGCACTCATGAGCGTCAGCAAGCCCGTCGTCCTCACCGTACTCGCCGCGCCCGCGCTGCTCGCCGTCACCGGGGCAGGGGCGTCACCGGCACCGCTCGCACCGGGCGGCAGCGTGAGTCCGATACCGACCTACACCAGCACGGGTACACCGACGGTCAACGTGCTGTTCGACACGGGAGCGCAAAGCCTCACCGAAGGCAGCGTCACGGTGGGGTTCGAGGAGCTCGCGGTAAACACGAGCCTGAACCCCGGGGGCGTCTCGTTCGCCTTTGCGATCACGACCTCCAACAATCCGACCTCGCTCTCCGCGGCGCTGCCGGGCTATGCCGGCTTCACGACCGCGGTGGAGGCGTGCGATCCGTTCACCACCGTCTCGGTCTGCGGCACGACGCTGACGGGGATGGCAGCCCGCAGCGCCGGCACGGGCGACATGCTCACCTTCAGCTCGATCGGCACGACGCCGCTGTCGGGCCCGGTGACGATCTATGCGAGCAACGCATACGGCATCTTCACCAACGCGCCCCACTGGACCGATCCAGGCGTGACGATAACCGATGACGGGACGAGCTTCGGCTTCAGAGGCGTCGGGCCCTCGGGCGCATCGACGGTCCCCGAGCCTGCGACGGTCGGGCTGCTCGGCCTCGGCTTCCTCGGCACCGCACTCGCGCGGCGCCGGCGCCGCGGCTGACTACCTAGGGCAGGTCGAACACCAGCACCTCGGAATCCTGGCCCCCGTGCAGCGTGAGCTGCACGGGGCCGCTTGCGTACGCCGCGTCCCCGGCGGCAAGCGCCGTGTCATCGACGCTGACGGCACCGCGTGCCACCTGCAGCCACACGCGCCGCGCGCCCGTGACGGCAACTTCCGCACGCTCCGCGCCGTCGAAGAGCCCGGCGTAGACACGTACGTCCTGACGGACGGTCACCGCGCCGTCCGTACTCTGGTGCGCAGCGATGAGCCGCAGCCTCCCGCGCTTGTCCGCGGCGCTGAAGGTCTTCTGCTCGTAGCCCGGTGCGAGCCGCAGCGCCTCGGGCAGGATCCAGATCTGCAGCAGGTGCACCTCGTGCGCCGCCGAAGGGTTGAACTCGCTGTGGGTGACACCGGTGCCGGCGCTCATGCGCTGCACGTCGCCGACACGGATCACCGAACCGCTGCCCAGCGAGTCGCGGTGCGCGAGCTCGCCCGAGAGAATGTAGGTGAGGATCTCCATGTCGCGATGGCCGTGCTTGCCGAAGCCCTGACCCGCGGCGACGCGATCGTCGTTGATCACCCGCAGCGGACCGTAGCCGAGCCACTGCGGATCGTAGTAGTCGGCGAACGAGAAAGTGTGATAGGTGCGCAGCCAGCCGTGATCGAAGTAGCCGCGCTCGGCGCTGCGTCTCACCGCGAGCATGGCCGCCTCGCTCCGGCGCGTCTCAGCGCCCGCGGGTGATGGCGTCGTAGCCGATCATCTCGATATCGGTGTCGCAGCGCAGCTGCGCCACGACATCCTCGCTGACCGGCGAGAGAACGAAACCGTGCGACAACGACATGAGCGCCGGCTTCACGTGATACTGCTTCTCCACGCGGGCTGCGACCGCCTTGACGTCGCGGTCAGCGCGCACGATCACGAAACAGCTCGGTGCGGCAGGGTTGAACTGGTTCTCGACTTTCGCCGGGTGCTCACACGATGCGCCTGCCGCGAGCGCGACGGCCGCGACCGGCAGCAGGGTGAGGACCGCGAGGACTTGTACGATGCGCATGATTGCTCCGCTCCGCCGCACGCGCACCGCTCAGGCAGCGCGCTTCAGCAGCGTCTCCCAGCTGTAGATCATCTGCCCCTTCAGCAGCAGCATGCCGACGGAGCGGTAGTTGGCGGGATCGATCTGACCGAGGTGCTCCGAACCATGATAGCCGGAAGCATCGCATCCGTAGGCCGACAGTATCGAGCGGCCGATCAGGGCGAAGCGCCCCTGGATGGCACCGAACATGGCGCTCTCGAAGGTCCACTTGATGCTGCGCTCGCCGCAAGCGAGCGGCTCGATCAGATAGGCGGAGACGAACTCCGTCGGCGGCGCACCGAGCACCTTGAGCGTGCCCGACAGCAGCCAGCACTCCGGGCGGTGTGCGATCTCGATGCGACTCAGCGTCTCGAGCGGCTCCCCGTCGGCCCGCCAGAGCGTTCCCGTGCCGGTCCACACCCCCGGCTCAAACAGAAACGTGTGGCTCATGGCCACATTATGGCGCGGCTGCGCGTTTGGCGGTACGTTGCACGGAAACTACAGGAGCGTCGCCCATGCTGCTCGAGCGCGTCTGGTCGGGAAACTCCCTGAGGAATTTTCACTATCTCATCGCCTGTCCCGAGAGCGGCGAGGCGCTCGCGGTGGATCCGCTCGAGTGGCGCATGTGCCTCGACGCCGCGCAAACGCGCGGCTGGCAGATCACGCAGATCGTCAACACCCACGAGCACGCCGATCATACCGGCGGCAACGCGGGACTGAAGGCCGCCACCCGCGCGCGGCTGCTGGCGCATGCCGGGGCGGCGGCGCGGATCGGCGGCGTGGACCGCGGCCTCTCGCGCGGTGACGTCATCCGGGTGGGCCGCACTGTGGAGCTCGAATGCCTCGACACGCCGGGGCACACGATGACGCACGTGTGCCTGCTGTCGCACACCGCCGAGCCGGCACTGTTCTGCGGCGACACGCTGTTCAACGCCGGCGCCGGCAACTGCTACAACGGCGGCCTGCCACAGGCCCTCTACGAGACGTTCGTCACGCAGCTCGCGCGCTTGCCGGACAACACGCGCGTCTATCCGGGCCACGAGTACCTCACGCGCAACCTCGAGTTCACGCTCGACCGCGAGCCCGACAACCCCGACGCGCCGGCACTGCTCGCCGCAGCCCGCCGGCAGGCACCGGCGGCGGCAAAGGTGACGACACTCGCGGAGGAGAAGCACATCAATACCTTCTTCCGGCTGCAGAATCCCACGGTGATCGCCCGGCTGCGCGAGGTGTTTCCCGACCTCGGCGAGCAGCCCGACGCCCGTACCGTGTTTCTCAGCCTGCGCGAACTGCGCAACCGCTGGTGAGGGACGCGGGGCAGCCCGCGTACCGCGGGGAACGCGCCGGCAGCGCAGCGCACGCACGCGCAGTTGCCGCGCGCGGCAGCGCCGTAGCAGCATACGGCGAGCACCCGGAGGTCACCATGCGCATCACCCTTCAGCTGTCATCGCTCTGCCTGCTCGCTGCCGTGGCGTGTGCGGCCTGGGCCAATGGCGGGGGCGGCATGTCCATGCCGGCCCCCCCGCCACGCGTGCAGACGCCGCAGGACAGGGCGCGCGAGGCGTACAACGATGGCGTGCGCGACGTGAAGAAGGCCGACAAGGCGTTCGGCGCCGCCACGGAAGCGAGCGACGCTGGCAAGAAGGCCAAGGCCGCACAGGAAGCGCATGACCTGTACGGCTCCGCGCACGGCAAGTTCAGCCAGGCGACGCAGCTCGATCCCTCGCTCTACGAGGCGTGGAACTATGTCGGCTATACCGGCCGCAAGCTCGGTAACTATGACGAAGCGCTCGATGCCTACGACAAGGCGCTGAAACTCAAGCCCGGCTACGCCGACGCGCTCGAGTACCGCGGCGAGGCGTACCTGGGTCTCAACCGCATCCCGGACGCGCAGCAGGCGTACCTCGATCTCTATGCCGGCAACCGGGCGCTCGCCGCGAAGCTACTCACCGCCATGAAGGGCTGGGTGGCCGCGCAGCGCGCGAGTCCCTCCGCGACCAACGTGAGCCTCGACGACGTCGACAAGTGGATCCAGGAGCGCGCGCAGATCGCCGGGCAGACCGCGGCGCTCACCCGCGAGGGCACCCAGGCCAGCTGGCACTGACCTGCGGGGCGGCGCGGCTGCCGCGCGTAGCGGTGAGCGCACGCGGATGAAATCCGTTGCGCTCGTCGCGACCCTCGCGGCCCTCGCGACCGTGACGCTTGCGTGCGTAACGCTCGCGGACGCAGCCGCGACCGCGAGCCCCTACGACTGGCAGCTGCCGCGCGGATTCCCGACGCCCGCGGTGCCAGCCGACAACCCCATGTCGGACGTCAAGGTTGCCCTGGGGCGGCGCCTGTTCTTCGAGCCGCGGCTGTCGCTGACCGGACGCTACAGCTGCGCGAGCTGCCACGACCCGACGCGCTCCTTCAGCGACGGCCGCGCCGTGGCGCTCGGCGCGACCGGCGCTGCGCTGCCACACAACGCCATGGCGCTCGTCAACGTCGCCTACAACGTGAGCTTCGGATGGACGACGCCACAGGTGCGCACGCTCGAGGCGCAGATGCGCAAGCCCCTCCTCAGCCGTCACCCGATCGAGCTCGGGCTCGCAGGCCGCGAGGCCTCGCTCTGCGCCACGCTGGCCGCCGATCCCGCCTACGCTGCGGCCTTTGCCGACGCCTTTCCCGACGAGCGCGCCGCGCACGCCCGTGCGGCCGCCGTGACCTTCGATCACGTGGTGAAGGCAATCGCGGCGTTCGAGCGCACCCTGATCTCGGGCCGCTCGCCCTTCGACCGCTACGTGTTCGAGGGCGAGCACACCGCGCTCTCGGCGCAGGCGAAGCGAGGAATGGCGCTGTTCTTCTCGCCGCGCATCGGCTGCTCGGGGTGTCATTCCGGGTTCAACTTCGCCGGCAACTGGCGCGACGCCCGCGGCGACACCGGACGGCCGAGCTTCGCCGACAACGGCGCCAGCATCGGCGCGATGCGCGTGCCGACGCTGCGCAACGTCGCGCTCACCGCGCCCTACATGCACGACGGCCGTTTCGCGACCCTCGATGCGGTGCTGCGGCACTACTCGAGGCTCGCCGCCCGTGCGGCCGCCGGCGGTGTCAAAATCGACCCCCGCCTGCCGCACGGCGCGCTCACCGACACCGAGCGCGCCGAGCTCATCGCCTTTCTCGACAGCCTCACCGACCAGGCCTTCGTGCGGCGCTACGCGCCCCCGGCCACTGCACCGTGAAGGTGCTCACTCGTAAGAAACGTAAGCGGGAATCGCGTCGGGCCGCAGATCCCGATACGCTTACGCCCATGCCCAACTTCTATCGCCGCTGTTTCCAGGTCGTGACCGCGGCGTTTCTCGGCTATGCGCTCTACAAGGTGCTGGCGCCGCTCTTCGGCATGCTGGGGTGGGCGGCGGTGTTGGCCTTCATCCTGCACCCGCTGCACGAGCGGCTGACACGGCGCCTCAAGGGCCGCGGCTCGCTATCCGCCGGAATCCTCACGGTGCTGACGCCTTTCCTGGTGCTAGCGCCGCTCGCGGTGCTCGGGGTGGTGTTCGCCGGACAGGTGGCACACCTGCTGACGTACCTGCGCGGCCAGGCACCCTCCGTCTCCTACACGGACGTGCTGAACCGCCTGTCGCAGTACCCGCTGATCGGCAACGTGGTCGGCTGGGTGCGCGAGAACGCCTCGGTGAGCGTCGAGCAGGTGCAGGGCTGGATCACCGAAGGCGTGCAGACGGTGCTGAAGACCGCAGCCGCCATGGGGGGCGACGTGGCGCTCGGCGTGTTCGGCACGCTGGTGGGCTTCTTCATGATGCTCTTCATGCTGTTCTTCTTTCTGCGCGACGGCCGGACGGTGGTGGAGAGCCTCACGCGCCTCATCCCGGTCGAGCGCGCGCGCCGCGCGCAGCTGCTGAAGTACCTCGGCGAGGTGACGCGCGCGGTAGTCTTCGGCTCGGCGACCACCGCGCTCATCGAGGGTGTGATCGTCGGTATCGGCTTCGCGATCGTGGGACTGCCCTCCGCGGTGGTCTTCGGTGTGCTCGCCATGATCGCGGCCTTCCTGCCCGCAGGCGCGGCGCTGGTGCTGGTGCCGGCCGTGCTGTACCTCGCTTTCGCCGGGCGCTGGGGTGCGGCGATCTTTCTTGCCTGCTGGATCGCGGTGCTGTGGATCGCGGAGAACCTGCTGCGCCCGCTGCTCACGGCGCATCATGCCAAGGTCTCGACGCTCGCACTCTTCATCGGCGCCATCGGCGGCGCGGCGGCTTACGGGATCCTCGGCCTGGTGATCGGGCCGGTGCTGCTGAGCTTCGTCGTGGCGCTGGTGCACTTTGCGCAGGAGTCCCTGCCGGCGGAAGTCTGAAGGCCCGCGCCGCCCGGTAGTGGCCGCGGCCGGGCCTGTCCGAAGCGACCGGGGGGTTCCCTATCGTCAGGCCTTTCCCGTATAGAATGCGCCCCCCTATGGATCTCACCCCGATCCTCGATCCGCTGAACGAGGCGCAGCGCGCCGCGGTCACGGCACCTGAAGGGCCGGTGCTGGTGCTTGCCGGTGCCGGCAGCGGCAAGACGCGGGTGCTCACCCACCGCATCGCCTGGGTGATCGAGGCACTCGGCACCTCACCGCACAGCATTCTTGCAGTCACCTTCACCAACAAGGCGGCCGGCGAGATGCGCTCGCGCGTCGAGCGGCTGCTCGGCGTGCCGGCCGGGGCGCTGTGGATCGGGACGTTTCATGGCATCGCGCATCGGCTGCTGCGGCTGCATTGGCGCGAGGCGAACCTCGCGCAGGGCTTCCAGATCCTCGACGCCGAGGACCAGCAGCGCCTCATCAAGAAGGTGGTCAGAGCCGCCGAGCTCGACGAGACCCGCTGGGTGCCGCGCGAGGTGCAGTGGTTCATCAACGCCAACAAGGACGAGGGGCGCCGGCCGGCACACCTCAAGGACGGCAATGACCCGACGCGCCGCGAGATGATCCGTCTCTACGCGGCGTACGAGGAAGCTTGCGCCCGCGCAGGGGTGGTGGACTTCGCCGAGCTGCTGCTGCGCGCCTACGAGCTGTGGCGCGACAACGCCGCCTTGCTCGCGCACTACCGCCGCCGCTTCCGTCACGCGCTGGTCGATGAGTTCCAGGACACCAACGCCATCCAGTACGCGTGGCTGAAGCTGCTGGCGGCGCCGCTTGAGGCCGCAGGCACGGCGCCGCTTGGCACGCTGCCCGCGGTCACCCGGGCCGATGTCTCGCCCAGCCTGCCGTTCGTCGTGGGCGATGATGACCAGGCTATCTACGGCTTCCGCAATGCGAGCGCCGAGCACCTGCAGCAGTTCCGGCGCGACTTCCCGCAGGCGCGGCTGTTTCGCCTCGAGCAGAACTACCGCTCCACCGCCACGATCCTCGAGGCGGCCAACGGCCTCATCGCCCACAACGCCGGCCGCCTCGGCAAGAAGCTCTGGACGAGCGGGGCGCGCGGCGAGCCGATCCGGCTGTATGCCGCCTACAACGAGCGCGACGAGGCGGAGTTCGTCACGCAGCGCATCCGCGCGCACGTCGCCGGCGGCGGCACGCGGCGCGAGATCGCGATTCTTTACCGCTCGAACGCCCAGTCGCGTGTCTTCGAAGAGGCGTTCCTGTCGGCGCGCGTGCCGTATCGCGTGTACGGCGGACTGCGCTTCTTCGAGCGCGCCGAAATCAAGGACGCGCTCGGCTATCTGCGTCTCATCGCCAACCGCCGCGACGATGCCTCTTTCGAGCGCGTGGTAAATCTGCCGCCGCGCGGGATCGGCGCGAAGAGCCTGGAGGCGCTACGCGAGTACGCGCGGGGTGCGGGCAGCTCGTTGTGGGAAGCGGCCGGCGCCTTGAGCGCTTCCGGCGCGCTCGGGGCCCGCGCCGGGACCGCCATCGCCGGCTTTCTCGCGCTCATCGAGCGGCTGTCACGCGAGCTGGAGACGCTCGCGCTCCACGCGCAGGTGGACGAGATGCTCAAGGCGAGCGGGCTCATCGAGCACTACCGCCGCGAGACGCCCACGCGAGGTGAGACGCGCGTCGAGAACCTCGAGGAGCTCGTGAGCGCCGCGCGCGGCTTCGCGCCCGAGAGCCGCGAGCTGCCGTCGCTCGAGGCGTTCCTCGCGCACGCGGCGCTCGAGTCCGGCGAGGGCCAGGCGGACGAGTGGGAGGACTGTGTGCAGATGATGACGCTGCACGCCGCCAAGGGGCTGGAGTTCCCGCTGGTGTTCCTCACCGGCATGGAAGAGGGATTGTTTCCGCACCAGCGCTCGAGCGCCGATCTGGCCGGGCTCGAGGAGGAGCGGCGGCTGTGCTACGTCGGCATGACGCGTGCCATGCGCTCGCTCCACCTCTCCTACGCCGAGCAGCGCCGCCTGCACGGCATCGACAGCTACGGTCAGGTGTCGCGCTTCGTGCGCGAGATCCCCGAGGAGCTGATCGAGGAGGTGCGCCCGCGCGTGCAGGTGTCGCGCCCGTTGGCGGTCGGTCGCTTCCGCCCCGAGGAGCCCGCCGACGAGGGGGTGCGGCTCGGGGCGCGCGTGCGGCACGGCAAGTTCGGTGAGGGGGTGATCCTCAACGTCGAGGGCTCGGGCGCGCACGCGCGCGTGCAGGTGAGCTTCGAGCGCCAGGGCACCAAGTGGCTGATGGTGCAGTATGCGAACCTCGAGCCGCTGTAGCGCAGCGGAAAAACCGGCCGGCGGCCGTTTTGCTGCCGGCGGCGGAAGGCGCGACCCTTGCCGCCTGCGCAGCGATGACCTGCAGGTCCGACGGTCGGTCGATCCCGCATGAAAGTCCTCATCCTCGGCGCCGGCCAGGTCGGGCGCACCGCCGCCCA
>Ga0335076_10000919_pt1 | contig 27984 bp, 17 predicted proteins | sample Lox_Sample_25_FD_206717 | JGI IMG/M metagenome (GOLD analysis project Ga0335076, IMG submission 206717) | Soil microbial communities from Loxahatchee National Wildlife Refuge, Florida, United States - Lox_Sample_2.5 | ecosystem: Environmental > Terrestrial > Soil > Wetlands | place: USA... | reverse complement strand
CTCTTCAGAAGATAAGAGCATTTGAAACTCACATCGAATGCTCGCCTCCCGCCCTACCAAACTCCGTTCGCAACGCGACGTTAACTTGTGGCGGATTCCACTGCGGCTCTCATTCGCGGCCGTCGCGCTGTTCGGGCTCACCCTGATTCCCGACATCCTCGACAAGTACCACGTCATCCACATTCCCTCGTGGCTGACCATGGGCAGCATCGACGACGCGCGCGCGATCCTGTCGGCCATGATGGGAGCAGTTGCGACCGTGCTCGCCCTTATTTTCTCGGTCGCGCTGCTGGTGCTGTCGATGGTCGCCACGCTGTTCGGCCCGCGGCTGCTTTACCGGTTCCTGCAGGACTGGGTCAACCAATTCACGATCGGCCTGTTCATGGGCACGTTCGTATACATCTGCCTCGTCTTCCTCGTGACGCACCAAGATCCGGAGTCAACTTTCATCCCGCAGATCTCGCTGATCATGAGTTGGGTGCTTGTCGTGCTCAGTTTCGGATTCCTCGTCTACTATAGCCATCGCATCGCAACATCGATTCAGAATCCCGATATGATCGGCGCGATCGTTGACGACTTGTACGTTGCGGCCGGCAGTGCGCACGTATCAGGGCCTGGCGAGGGCACGGGCCCGGCGCCGAACGATGCCGAGATTCTGCGCGGGGCGGAGACCGGCCCGATTGTGGAGTGCACGAAGAGTGGATACCTGCAACACGTCGATCACGGCGCTCTAGTCGCTGCCGCACGGGCGGCGGACGTACTGATCGTGCTGAGATTCCGGCCGGGACAGTTTTTGCTGCGCGGCGAGCCGCTCGCCGCGATTATCCCGGCGGACAACGCTCACGCACTCGAGCCGGCGATCCATCGCGGAATCCACATCGGCCGCCATCGCACACTCACTCAAGATAGTGAATTTGGCATCGCACAGGTCGTCGAAATCGCGATCCGCGCGCTGTCGCCCGCGGTCAACGATACATACACCGGCGTGGCGTGTGTCGACTGGCTCGCCGACGCCCTGCTCACGCTCGCCGAGCGGCCCCCGCTCGAGGGAAACTGGTACGACACGGATGGCAGACTCCGGGTGTGGATGCCGTCGGTTCGGCTGGAGCGCCTCGTCAAGCTTGCGTTCGATCAGATTCGTCAAGCATCCACCACGACCCCCGCCGTGCTGATCCGTCAACTCGAATCGATCCGCCGGCTGGCACCGCGCCTTCCGGAGGCCTGCCGTCAGGGGCTGTCGGATCAAGCGGACGCGATTCTCGAAACCGGGAGCGGACTCGTCGTGCTTGATCGGCGCAATCTTGAGGCAGCCTGGCATCGGGCTAGCACCGCGCTGGGTGCCTCGTCGCGGCCCTTGAAGGGAAGCGCGAGTACACGCGAGTAGTTTCCGCCAGCGACTCCAGCATTCCATGGCGGCTGGCCGGTAAGACCCGTCCACGCGCTTCGACCGCGTACAATGGGGTCTACGTGGAACTCCAGACGGAACCGCTCCTGAAAGCAGGCTAGACTCATGCCCGAACTCGTCGACTGGCAGCCCCCGCGGCGCAGTCCCCGCATCTTTTTCCTGGTTGTTGCCGTTCTTGTCGTCATTCTTTTCAGCAGCCGGACGGCATTGTCGTATTACGTCGACGCCCTCTGGTTCGACTCTCTCGGTTACCGCGACGTTTTCCGCAAGACCATCAGCCTGCAGTGGGCGGTCTTTGCCGCATTTTTCGTGGCCACATTTCTTTTTCTGTTCGGATGGTTCCTCGCCCTGCTGCGCGCTTGCCAGTCCGATCTTCCGGACGATCACATGATGATCGTCGGCGGGCAACCGCTAAAGCTACCAGTGGCGCGCATTCTGCGCCTCCTCGGTCTCGTGGTCTCGCTCGTCATCGCCGTGATTACCGGCGCCAGCGTCATGACGGAGTGGCCGATGTGCGCCCTCTATTTGTACGCACCTCGCATGATCGGTGACGCTGTGGATCCGATTTTTGGAAAGCCGATCAACTTCTATCTCTTCACTTTGCCCGCATGGCAGTTCATCACTGGTTGGCTCCTGACACTGGCCGTATTTGGCTGTGTAATCGCTCTTTTCTTTGTTTTCGTGACCGGCAGCACCCGAATGCTCTCGGGACGCCGAGGCAGATACATCTCACTTCCGTGGCGCGGGTTCTCCATTGCTTTCGCCTTCTTGTTGCTGATCGTGGCTATGCGCGCGTATATCGCTCGATTTGAGCGATTGTTCGACGAACATGCGATTTTTAGCGGCGTCACTTACACGGATGCGCACGTAATGCTTCCCGGAATGCTGGCGGTCTGTGCCGCGCTTCTTTTGGGTGCGGCGATCGCACTCATGAATCTCGTGTCAGCGCCACGCGTGCGCTGGCTTGTGGCAGCAATTGCGCCGGCCGTGGCCTGTTTTTTGGTTCTTCAAATATGCGGCTGGTACGTGAGCAGCTTTATCGTGAAGCCGAACGAACTGGTTCGCGAGCGGCCCTACATCGCCAACAACATTCAGCTGACGCGGCAGGCCTATGGATTGGACCGCCTGGCACAGCGCGAATTCCCCGCGGAGACGACGATCGAGGCAGCCGATGCCGGAAACAATCAGGCTACGCTGCAAAATATCCGGCTGTGGGACTGGCGCGCGCTTCAGGACACGCTGCGCCAGATTCAAGAAATCCGCACCTACTACGACTTTCCCGACATCGATATCGATCGCTATGAAATCAACGGCACCATGAGCCAGGTGATGCTTGCTGCCCGCGAGTTGAATGTTCAGAAGCTCCCAGAAAGCAGCCGCAACTGGATCAACGAGAAACTGATTTACACGCACGGCTACGGCATCACAATGAACCCTGTGAATGGATTCACGTCCGAAGGACTGCCAACGCTGATTCTGAGCAATATGCCCATTCAGAGCACGGTGCCAAACATCGAGGTGAAGCGCCCGGAGATTTATTTCGGGGAGCTGACGGACACGGACGTGTACGTGAAAACGCGGCAGCAGGAATTCAATTACCCGCAGGGCCAGACGAACAGCCTCACTTCGTACGAAGGCAACGGGGGCATCCTTCTCGGCGGTTTCTTTCGCCGGCTGCTGATCGCGGCCGATCGCGGCGACCTGACCAAGCTCCCGTTTAGCGACGATGTTAACCAGGAGAGCAGGCTGCTGATGCGCCGCAATGTCCGCGATCGTGTGGCAGCGCTGGCGCCGTTCCTCACTTACGAATCGGATCCGTACATCGTGGTCGGGGACGATGGCAGGCTGTCCTGGATCATGGATGCGTTTACAACCTCGGACAGCTATCCGTACTCGAGTCACTACACTCTCAGCGGTGCCGCGATTAACTATATGCGGAACAGCGTGAAAGTCGTGATCGACGCGTACGAAGGCACCACGACGTTTTATGTTTTTGACTCGCAGGACCCTCTCATCGCGGCGTATCGACAGATCTTTCCCACTCTGTTCAAGGACGCGGCAGCCATGCCCCCAGCGCTGCGCAAACACGTGCGCTATCCGGAATTGTTGCTCAAGTTGCAGGCGGCGGTGTACGGACTTTATCACATGACCGATCCGCAGGTTTTCTACAATCGTGAAGATTTGTGGACTGTCGCCTCGGAAGTAGGCATGGACGAGTCCGGTCAGCAAAAGACTCAGGTGATGGAGCCGAACTTCGTCCTGATGAAGCTGCCTGGCGAAACCGCCCTCGAATTCGTGGAGATTCTTCCGTTCACACCGGCTAACCGCAACAACCTGATCGGGTGGATTGCGGGACGCAGCGATGGCGAAAAATACGGCACCTCGGTGGTCTACGACTTTCCGAAAACGAAGCTGGTCGACGGTCCTCTTCAGATCGAAGCGCGAATCGATCAGAACGCGCAGCTTTCCGGACAATTAACCTTGTGGAATCAGCAAGGTTCCCACGTGCGGCGAGGCACTCTGCTGGTGATTCCATGCGGGCACGCGTTGTTGTATGCAGAACCGATTTACCTGCAGGCCGAGCGCAGTCCGATGCCAGAACTGCGGCTTGTGGTGCTTGCCCTGCAGGACCGGCTCGCCTATGGTCCGAACTTCGACTCGGCAATGAGGGCTCTGTTTGGGGGAGAAACCTCCTCGCTAAGCGGCACAACTGCCGCGCCTCGGGAACCGGAGCGAAGCGCAACAGCGCCGGCGGCCTCGATCAAGCCTGGTGCGGACTTGAACACGCTCATCGCGGGAGCGGCCAAAGACCTCGCCGACTACCAGCGACTAACGGCGGAAGGCAAGCTTGCAGAGGCTGGGCAGAAACTCGAACAACTCAAGCGCAAGCTCGACGAACTGAATGCCCGTCAAAGGTGATTGCTTCTCTCGCGAGTGGCATTCCAGGAGGGCAACTCTGGAGCGTGATTGAAGCGACCTTATGTCCCAGGCCGATGGGCCTTCTATCAAACTCCAAAATTTCAATCATATGGCACCTCTTGCGCAGAAGGTCCCGAAGGGCAGCCGATTACTTAACGGATCAAGTCGGAGTCCAACCGAGCGTCTCGACGTAACTGGTCGTGCATATGACCACTGGCCGGTGAATTCTTACACTTGAGAGCGATAAACGCAACGTCGAGTACTCGGAGACCGCCCCTTCCACCGGGCCGCTCTCCGGTTGCAGACGAATTTGTGCCGCTCTCCTCCCTTGATGTCGGTAGGGTGCCGCACTACGATGTGAAGGGTTTCAGCAATGCAATCCGCAAGGGTCGCGGAATGAGATTTCTGTCCGTCATAGAAACGTAATACTAATCGTGAAGAATGGCGGCAAAATGCGAACGAAAGGTGAATAAAGAAGGAGAAAGTGATTCGTCGGGTGTCGTCGCAACTAGCTGATTTCTCTCGGTTAGCGCCAAATCCGGCAAATTCTGATTAAGTTAACTTCTTGGCTGTTAACCGAAGGGGTTGCTAGTTCGAATCTAGCCCGGGGAGCCAATCCAATCTTCAATCCCTCAATCAGTTAAGCGACTTTCTTCAATTTCGAATATTGCTGCTTTGGAAGCCCAAGTAGCCAACTGAAATTCCCGAATGGGCAGCTCGAACCCCAATCCTGCTCTTTCTACGTCCTGCTTGCGCCATTCGACGTCTTCCTTCAGCTGCTCGGCGTAGCGATCAGTCACGTCCTTGTTGGCGTGGAAGAGTAACAGCTTTTGCAAGTCCGTGGGCACACGATTCTTTCGCAACAGCGCAGTTCGGAAGCGACGGAAGGAATGTGGCCTTTGCCTGGTCCCAATTGCAGATCCCGGCGAATCTTACCCAGGCAATGCTTTCAGAGACGCTGGCTGTCCGCAATTAGCGTACTTCTACTATGACGAGGGACCCGTCGTCGGCTAAGGGGCCACGTCGCCACGAGGTCACGCCGCCAACGATCGCCTGGCGCATGTCCGGAAGTGGAAGCTTCGCCGAATCGAGAACTAGCCTAGAAAAGCCTTCGATGCCAAGCATTTCCTCGCGACCATTAAAGACTTCCACGAGGCCATCCGTATAGAGTACGAATCGGTCTCCAGATGAGAGCTCTATTTCGTTCGCGGTGTCGCATGGCACTGTGTCAGCAAGGCAGCCAAGGATTCCGTTTTGCGATTCCAGCAGATGAACACGGCCATTTGACACGAGCATCGCCGGCGGATGGCCCCCGGCAGCAAAACTCGCGCGCCTTCCGAAGTTCGTGAAACGAACGGCAGCCATGGTGAAATAAAAAGCATCCGTGGCGATTCGATCGTGCACGAAGTCGTGAACCCGTCGCAACATCGCGCTAGGACCTGCTTTGCGTTCGAGTTGATGCAGTGTTTCGGCGTAAATGCGATTCGCCATGAGCGCCGAGCCAATTCCGTGACCGGATACATCGCACACGAGAATGGTTAGCGCTTCGTCAGCATGAGGGAAGACCACGCCGAAATCACCGCCAATTGTCCGTGCAGCATTGTAGTAAGTCTCCACCGAGACATCGTTCCACACCAAGCTTTGCGGAGCGAGCGATTGTTGGACGCGCGCCGCGAGTAAGAGTTCCGCCTCAATTTCCATCTGCCGCTTTTCCAGAAGGGCGTTCGATGCACGAAGTTGTTCCTCAATGCGTTTCTGTGCGCCTATGTCCGTCACGACGAGCAGCACGTATTCCTGGCCGTCCGGTCCCTGAATCTCTCGGCCGCTGAAAATCGCAGGGATCTTCTGACCGTCCTTTCGCGGAAAATAGAACTCGTTGCGGCTATGTCTAGAGCGGTGACCCGATTCGTGCTGTTGCATAATGTACGGGATATCTTCCGGCGGGAATATCGCGTCGGGCGTGCGCCCCTGGATATCGCTCCGCCGGTATCGACCGAGTCGCAGCAGCGCTTCATTAGCGAAAACCACACGAAGTTGATTATCCGCGATGACCACCCCTTCATTGAGTTCTTCGAGGATACTCTCGGTCTGACGAAGCCAGTGCGGAACATCGATATTGGCGTTAACCATAGTTTTGTTCACTCAAATCCGTTGGAACGTTCTCCTGTCGCGATCGAGAAGGCGTGTGACGAGCGCAAATAGAACGCTAACCGAAATTCCACACATCAACACGCCCGTCATGCTCTCCAGAGGCCCTAAGAGTCGCCAATTAGTCGGGAGAACCAGATCCCCATATCCGACAGTGGAATAACTGCTCGCGGAGAAGTAAAAGGCCAGATCCCATGACGGGAAGCAAAGTGTACGGTAGAAACTGGCCCAAACAACAATCGCCAAGCCGTGCAGAATTACAATGGCGACCGTCGATTTCATGACCAGAGTGGCCGAGTACCTCGGCCCGTGCTTGTGGACGTCCCTGACGAGAACGCGTTTCAGCCACTCGATGAGGGTCGTTACTCCGGCACACTGCAAGCAGAGCGTAAGGCTCAGCAGGAGAGCAGCCGCGGCAAATTGATCAAATAGAATCATAGCGACGAGTCTCCGATTAAGCTGTCCATCCGTGGTATCGCTGCCATAAGCCGAGAACTGCCGAGTGCCTGAGCAAATAACTTCGTCAACTGGTATGCGGGACCATTTCGGTGGTCGAGCAAGCTTCAGTCTGTGCAGCGGGTTCTTTTGTTTCCCAGCTTATGATTTTCAAATCAAGAACAAAGATGCTGTACAGCACGGGCACCAGAAGAAGCGTGATAAATGTCGCCACGGCGAGCCCGCCAATCTGTGCATAACAGAGAGGTTGCCATAGCGGCCCTCCTTCGAGCGCCAGAGGGAAGAGCGCGAAGATGGTCGCTAACACTGTAATCATTACCGGGCGAATACGCTGGATGCCAGCGTCCGGAAGTGCCTGCTCCAAGGGTTCCCCTTTCTCGTGCATCTCCTCGATGAAATCGAACAGCACGATGACGTGGCTGACAATCACGCCGATTAAACTGGCGATACCGAGAAAGGCCATGAATCCAAACGGGGTATGCATGATCGAAAGGGCGACCAGGGAGCCTACGACTCCATAAGGAGCGGCGGCAAATACCAGGAGCGGCTTCACTGCATTATTGAATTGGATGAGCAGCGCCAGATAGATCCCAAGTAAAGAGACCATCAGAACAACTTTCAGATTGTCAAATCCTTCGATTTGTTTGGCCCGTTCGCCACCAATGCGGAGCTGATAACCGGGCGGGAGATTTTTCTGAAATTCCTGTATTTTGGGAAGGACTTGATTAAGCATCTCAGAGGCGAGAACACCGGGCTGCGGATAAGCCAGTATAGAAATAGTGCGAAAATGCTCGCGACGCCTGACGCGACCAGTTTCTAAAGAATTTCCGACCGTGGCGACTGACAGCAGAGGCACCCGGTTGTTAGTTTGTGAAGAATAAACATACAGGTTCTTGATATCGGCGAGTTGGGCGCGTTCCTGCATGCGAAGACGCGCCACAATGGGAATATTCTTGTCGCCTTCCTTGAAGAGGCCAACTGTTTCACCACTCATCGCCGTGGTCGATCCCTCTGCTACATCGGCATTGGTAATAGCAGCAATGTTGGCGCGGTCTGGATCGATCTGAATCCTTTGCTGAACGTCGGCAGGGAACCAGTCATCCCGAAGAACGGCAATGCCTTGAGCTTGTGCCACGATGTCCTGAGCCTGGGCGGCAATCTGTCGCAACGTGCGAATATCGTTGGCTTCGTTTCTCGCATCGACGTCTTCCTGCCCAGAGATCAACAACTCGACAGGGTTGTCCACAGGATTAGTTTGCAGTTGACGAACCGTAACCCACGCGCCGGGCACTTCCTTATCCAGTGCGTCTTGGATCGGACGCGCTAACTTCGGCGAAGCCTCTTTATCCGTGATCTCAACGATCATTTGCGCATAATTGGTCTGCGGCATCTCCGGAGAAACCGAAAACCAGAAGCGGGGTCCTCCACCACCGTCGAAGGTGGTCAGTGACTTCAGCAGATGCCCACGATGTTCTGGCCCGGTGACGCCGGGCGAATTGTCAATCACTTGGCGGACCACTCTTTCTGCCTGCATTGCCGCATCGTTGGTGACGCTCAACGGAGTGTCGTTCGGCAGCCAGACATCCAGATAAAACCAATATTGGACGTCTTCAGGAAAAAATTGGGTCTTAAGCCGGGAACCGAACAGTCCTCCACCGATCAGGAACACCAACGACCCGCCGAGCACCGCCCACCGGTGTTTTATAGCCCTGCCGACGAGTCTGTTGTAGAAGCCGTAGAATCCCCGCTGCCGCATCTCCTCGATCGTCGGTTCTCGTTTGGCCGGTGGACGCAAAATGTAGTAGCCCAGGAACGGAACAAAGGTCATCGCCACGAGATACGCACACAGCAAAGACGCGGTCATCACCACCGGGAGGCTCTTCAAGAACTCACCGGTATTGCCGGTTAGCATCAAAAATGGCAGGTAGGCGATGACATTGGTGATAGTCGCGTAGAAAATCGCGGTTGCAAGCTTTGTAGGTCCAAGCCAGCAGGCCGCCTTGCGCGGGAACTGTTCTGCCAAATGGCGTTTGATACCGTCACCGGAGACCACCGGCACATCGACGAGAAGGCCCAGAGCGATGATCAGCGATGCGATCGAGACTTGTTGGAGATCGATTCCCAACATATAGACGATGCCAAAAGTCAACGCGAGTGTGATCGGTATGGCCAGCGCCATGATCAGCGCCAGTCGCCACTCCCAAAAGCCAATCAGAGAGACAAAGACGACCAGAATAATGGCCTCGAGAAGGGCCCGCATAAAGAGGTTGATGTTCTCCTTCACCTGGAGCGGTTGATCGGACGTGTGCGCCAGAATCAGGTCGGCGGGAAGAATGTGACGAAGGGTCGATAGCTTCGAATTAACCGATTGTCCAAACCTCGCGATTTGCTTCCGATCGCGCATATAGATGGCTAAGGTAATTGCGCGACTGCGTTGCCAGTGGCCACTTGGGTCGCGCCAAGTGTAGTAATTGAGATATGTGGCAGGCGCCTGATACCCGCGGCTGATTTGAACGAGATCCCGCAGATACACCGGAGTGCCTTGCGTCGTGGTCGACACCGCTACGTCTCCGATGCTTTTAGCCGAATCGAACTGTCCGGAAGGAATCAGAGTGACCCTGCGCTCACCTATTTCCACCGTTCCGCCCGGCGCGATGATGTTGCGGGCCGAAAGAACTTTGGAGAGATCAGCAGGACGCAGGCCATAAGCCGCGAGGCGATCCTGCGAATAATCCAGATAGACAGCTTGTGACAAGACGCCGCGTCGTTCCACCTTGGAAACTTCTGGCGCTCCCTGTACAGTTCGGCCAATTAAGTCAGAAAAATTGTCCAGTTCGGCATAGCTGTATTTGTCGCCGGCAACTTTGGCGAGTTTCGTTCTTGTTTCGCCGGGCTCGCGGATGATTACCGGTTCCCATACATCGGGGTGCAACTCGGATCGCTTTAGCTGCTCCGACATGAACCGGTTGATGAACGCCTTAATGGCGCTGTCATCTGCGTCCGATACGCCATCCAGGCCGATGAATCCGCTACCCTGAAGAATTTCAGAATCTCGGATGATCCCTGCGGTCTGCGCTTCCTCTTGAAACAAGTATTCGGTGTCAAGAACCTGGCGTGCCGAAACGGATTGCGGAAAAGAGTCCACCACCGTGACGCGCTGTCCTGTCTTGTGCTGTTTTGCATCGCGAGCTTTGCGGATCGCTGCTTCTACAGAATTAGCACGAGCCACAATTTCGATGTCGTCTGCCTTCGGGCTCGCAATTGTCAGCATGAGGGCCGCTGTGTCTCCAAAATCGCTCTGGAAACTGATGGGGCCGGCGCCCTGCGGTAGCTGGGCATTCAACGCATTCAGCTTAAGGTTGATATCACTGAACTGACGCTTCGTGTCGGTGATCCCTTCATCCAGCTGAATGGTGACAAACGAATAGCCTGGAAGAGAGATGGATTTGATGCCGTAATCCGCATCGGTTCCCGGATGGATAGTTTTGTTTTCGGCGGCAACGTCCTCGATTCGACGCGTAATAAATTGTTCCACCTGTTGCGCTGTGGCTCCGGGCCATGCACAAGCCGCTACACCGAGGCGCACGGGAATGTCCGGGTCCTTGCGCTGTGGCATTGATGTATAGCCGAAGTAGCCCCAAACAAGCACTCCAAGGAGAAGTATCCAGGAGATGTGAGGGTGTTCGACGAAAAACCTCGGGATATTCCGGCGATTACTGACGTTTTGCTCGTTTTCGAATGGCATTTGTCCTATACCTCTATGGGAGAACCTGGACGAGATCGCCGTTTTTCAAACCGGCCGCTCCAACGACGACAACTTTTTCGCCTGGAATTACGCCATCAACTGCCACATCACTCTCGTGGGTTTCGCCCAGCTTAACCTCTCGCAATTGCACAACCCATTTGCCGGCCTCTTCTCTGGCCACGAAAACCGCATACTGGCCAGATGAAGCGGGGGCAGCAACAACGGCGCTGAGAGGCACGGAGGGAACTGGAGATTTGTGAACGCCGGTCAAACTCAGCGAAGCAATCATGCCGGGCTTCAAATAGCTTTTCGGATTCGGTACCGTGACTTCGACGGCAAAAACGCGATTCTTTTCGTCCGCACTTGCGGCAATACTCGTAACCCGCCCGTTGTACTCTTTCGGATCGTCCTGCAGATGAATGCTGAATTGTTGCCCTAAGCGTAGACGCCTTACGGCGTAGTCGGGAACGCCAAAGCCGATTTTGACCGCACTTGTATCGGCGATGGTAAAGGCCGGAGTACCTGGAGCTACGAGATTTCCCAATTCAATATTCCGGGCAATGATGTAGCCAGAAAACGGCGCCGTGAGGTCAGCATCTTGGAGAGCCAACTGCGCTTGGTGCACGCTCGCCTTGGCCTGATCTATGGCCGCGAGGGTTGAGTCGAATTTCGCCTGGGCGCGATCAAAATCGGGCTTGATCAAACTGTCTGAAGCGTACAGCGTCTTGGCGCGATCATAATCCTTTGTTGCCTCGACGTGCTGAGCTTGGGCGAGACTCAGTGTCGCATTCGCTTGGTCAAGCTGATTCTTCAAATCCTGATGGCGAATCTGCGCGAGAACGGTACCCCTGGTGACATAATCTCCCGAACCTATGTTGCGACGTCGTCCGTCTGCGCCGGCCATCTGTTTTATTTCCGTCACATACCCCGCGGACTTGAATGACAGTACCGCTTCCGCGAACGGCAGAACGGAAGCCGAATAACGCAAATCATCTGCTGGCGAGTACAGACTCACGTCCACGATATGAACGGGCGTGGGAGATTTGGCGGCTACCTTCGTGGGTTCCTGACAACCCGCAGCCGCAACGATAATGAAAAGCACAGCCATTAGGGCTGCCCCTGCGCCTTTCCTCAATGTGGTTTCCATACTGTCTACTCCTGTCCAATCGGTCTCTCGAACCCTGCTCTGGCTGGCTGCCATTCGCGCAACTGTCGTTATTCTCATCGATCACTCTTCTCCCATGGCCTTACGCAACTCGGCAAAAGCGCTCCAATAGGAAGAAAGCGCCTGCTCATACTGGAAATTAGTTTCTGAACTCTGAGCCTGCGCCTGAAGAAGGTCTCTTAAGAGTGCGGCCTGCTCCTTATATTTGTTGCCTGTGACGCGGAGCTGTTCCGTGGCGGCTTGATGCGCAATCCGAGAGGCCTTGAGCAGCAAAGACGAGTCATACCATTTGCGGTACTTCGCACCTACCTCTACGGCGACCTTCGATTCGGTCTCTTGAATTCCGTTGCGCGCCTGCTCGATCGTCTTGGTCGCCTCGACAACCTTGTTGTGGCGGCGCCCCCAATCGAACGGTTCCCAGGTCAGGAAAAAACCGGCTGTCGTGACGTTTTGCGGAAGAACCTGCACATTGTTAATTCCCTGATAGCGCACCTCCAGACTCAGGTCCGGAATGTATTCTGCTTTGGCGAGACGCCGGTCATAGTCAGCCTGCTTTTCCTTGAGCTGTGCTTGCCGCACCTCGGGTCGGTTCGCCAGGGCTTCCTGCCTGGCGGACGCGAGAGTCAGATCACTCGCGTCTTGCTCAGGTACGAACTCCACACGAAAAACCGTCGAAACATCGCGGCCAAGCAGTTGGTTCAAGGCCTCCCGCTGTGTGGCCAGCCCATTCTCTGCGACAGACAACTCATAGCGCGACTTGGCCAGGCGGGCATCGACATCCAATGCGTCGGCGCGCAGCACGGTCTTTTCTGCGACGTATTGGACTGTCACCCGCTGTGCTTCTTCCAAGGTCTTCACCGATTCCCTCGCGGCATCCACGCTGGCCTGAATCGCGAAGAGATTGAAGTATGCATCCCGGACTTCAGCAGCGATCTTCTGACGCTCAGCACGGACATCTTCACGAGCGATGTCACGCCCTAACTCCGTCGCATGAATCGCGAGCCCAATCTTGTACTGCTGGGTTAGAGGTTGATCGATGCTACCGGTGAGATAAGTTGTGAACACCGCGGGGGTGTGCACCTTGGCGTTTGAGCCTGGGATCGGGCCAACGCCCGGATACGTGCCAAACACCCCTTCTTCGAAGGTGAAGTCAAACGGATGCAGGAGCTCGCCGCCCAGCACGGAAAATTGAAATTGTGGCTTCCGCCTGCTGCGCGCTGTACTGACTTGGAAGTCGTGTTTCTGTACCTCCAGCACGGAGTTCTTCACCAGCCAGTTATGCTGAAGTGCGAGAGTGACCGCCTCATCGAGCGTAAGGACGGGCGCCTGAGTATCGTCGTTGTATGGTTGATCTTGTGCTGTTGCAGATATCGGCCATACCAGGGCCAGCAGTATGAGAACGAGTGATGGATATTTGTATTTCATATGGTTGTTCCGTTTGTTGAGGCTTCGCCCCCAGCAAGCCCTCGGAGCGTTGTAGTGAGCACCTTTTGGGTAATACGTTCGATGGACAAGTGCTCGACGCTTGCCAGGCCATCGATCGCGATGGTGGTTAGGCCATGCACAACGGCCCACATGTAAAGAGCTGCGCTTTGCAACTCTGACTTGCGAGTAAGTGCAGGGTCGAAGATTCCGATTCGCGCACCACGGCGCAAAATGTTCTCCAAAACGGCTCGCGCACTTAGCCACGCTGCCAAGGCTCTTTCCGGGTGGGGATTAGTCCCACTCGGGGTTGCGCGGAACATGAGGCTATAAAGCGCAGGATTCCGGATGCCAAAGCCAATATACGTGCTCCCCATTTTCGAGAGAGCTGCGCGCGGATCACCGATTTTCGCGACCGCCGCTGTCAGTTCACTGCGTAGCAAGTCGTGACCAGCGGCTGCAGCAGCATCCAGCAGGTCTCGTTTGTGAGCGAAATGGTTGTACGGCGCGCTATGACTTACTCCGGCTCTGCGGGCAACTTCTCGCAAGGAGAAATTCCAGCCGTTTCCTTCCGCCGCGAGCTCCAGCGCCGTCTGGATGAGTGCTCTCCGCAAATCCCCATGATGGTAAGTATCTGTGCAGGGTGTCCCCTGTTTTGAGTTGTTGTCAAAGGTCATCATCGAACCGTCGCCCGCCCAGCAATGTGGACGGCGCCCAGAATGAATGTTGTCGATATCCACATGCTGCACAGCCGTGAGGGGATGCAGATGGCATGCCAATTCGCAGGGTTCGCAAGTGCTTGATCTGCATGAGCAGAACACGTTCTGTTGTTGCAGCGCTGCCGGTATGCGGGCAGCGCGCCAGGGCAGGCTGTCTTCTTCCGGCGGCCCCACCATCCCCGAGCTTTCTATTGAAATTTCTTCAGCAAGGTCATCGGATGCGTGCGACACAAAGCTCTGGCCCGGCAACTGTCGGCCTCGCAGTCGACAGCGGGGAACGTCGTGACGAATCACGCTGTTAATATTCTCGATTTAGCAAGCTGAGAGTGAGATTGCTTATGCGAGTGAGCACAAGCGCACACATGCGTGTCAGAAAGAAATGAGGCCCTTTTTTGTGCCAGTGATTTAAACGAAAGGCCGGGAATGTCACGCGACCCTGCGGCGTGCTCCGAAGCTCCGGCCGGCTGAGCTAGCGCGGACAGCTGAGACACTGCCCGATCTCCCAGACGCTCTACTAGAGCGTCTCAATATTTCACCTAGCTTTTTTCGGCCATGGAACACCCGAGCCTTAACGGCGCTCAGCGAGACACCCATCTGTCGAGCAGTTTCTGCGCCAGATAGCTCCCGAAGCTCTCTTAACTCGATGGTGACACGCATGGCTGGTCTCAACTGTGCTATTGCGGAAGACAACATGCGCGCGGCCTCACGCTGCAGATACCTGTCTTCCGGATTGAGGCTGGGATCACCTATCTCCAGCTCGCGCGTTCCTTCTCCGCCGTGCACCTCATTGATTGGTGTTTCGCGAACCGCACGGCCTCTGCGCAGAAACATAAGAGATTCGTTGACGGCGATACGGGTTAGCCACGTTGAGAACGAGGATTTCCCTTGGAATTTCTGCAGGTGGACGAACGCTTTCTGCAACGTTTGCTGGACAATATCTTCGGCGTCTTCGTGAACCCGCGTGTAGCGCAGCGCGACCCTGAAAATTCGCAACCGGTAACGCTTGATGAGATTTTCGAAGGCGAGTTCATCTCCGTTCTTCGCGGCCGCCACGAGTTCCTCGTCTGTCCCAGAGTTGCCGGGTACAACTGCAATCATGTTCGAATTGTTCATTTCACCTCTCGGGCTTGACGGCATTGTGCCTCGGCTCCTCTGTCAAGAGTGCACAACTGTCTTTGGCGGAATGTAGGCATCAGCTTCGTGCGAGCCATAGCCCATAACGCACGGAGGCGGCGAAACTAAATGCTTTACCGTACCGCTGAACGCGATACCACCGGATCCAGATTCGAACGAAGGTATAAGTCTGCGACACAGCACCCTCGAAAAACGAATGTTCGAATGACCCGGCACTACCGTTCACAGGTTGATGGGCAAGGCGAGTGCCAATGCAACGTCGGCACAAGTTATTGAGAACAGGCGAATGAAAGCAAACGGACTGTTCTAGCAGCCACTGCAGCTGCCCGAATCCGGGCAACCCCGCGATTTCAGGTCAGCGGCAAGTCCGTTCGGCGGGTTATCTGGATGCGGGGAATGGTGCGGCTGAGGACTAGGATGCGGACCAAAACCGCGTAGAAACTGAGGTAAGTCGGGCAATCATGTGCTCGAGCTGCATTTCAGACTTTCTCGATTCCAAGTGCGTGGGCCCGGCGTTCGACGGTCTTTGCGGGTCGGGATTGATCTTACGAATCCGGGTGGCTCGCTTGCAGTGGAAATCCGGGCGGAGGCGATTTCAGCCGTCTGAAGCACCAGTTGTACACCGTTTATGTTACTCGGAATGCTGTGCGCGACTGATGTTCAGTTTCCGCATCTTGTTTTGAAGTGTGGTTCGTTTCAGCCCCAAACGCTCTGCTGCCCCGCCCGCGCCAGCTATTCTTCCAGAGGCAGCGATCAAAGCATCAATGATGACCTGCCGCTCCGCTTGCTCGAAAGTTGATGGGGCTGGTCCAAAGGAACGCCGCAGTTCCGCGCGTGGCACCTTCAATTCCTCGCCTGGCGTAAAGATAACGCAGCGCTCAATAAAGTTTTCTAACTCCCGAATATTGCCCAACCAATCGGCACTCACAAGCGCTTCCATGGCTTGCTTGGGAACGAACTTGATACGTTTTTGCATGCCACGAGCGTGCCGCGAAACAAAATAGTGAACCAGGAGTGGGATGTCCTCCCGTCTTTCGCGGAGAGGCGGAATCTCAATCGGAAAAACGTTCAATCTATAGAAAAGGTCTTCCCGGAACTGCTTATTGCGGATCATGTCCCGCAAATTGCGGTGTGTAGCGGCAATCAGGCGAACATCGACACGAATCGTTTTCGTGCTCCCCAACCGTTCAAACTCGTGTTCCTGCAAAGCGCGCAATAGCTTTGGCTGCAGGTCGGGAGTGATGTCGCCAATCTCGTCGAGAAAAAGGGTGCCGCGGTCCGCCAATTCGAAGCGGCCTTGCTTTTGCATAAGCGCGCCAGTGAACGCGCCTTTTTCATGCCCGAAGAGCTCGCTTTCCACTAATCCGGAAGGTATCGCGGCACAGTTCAGGCGAACGAAGTTGCGTTCTCGTCGAGGACTGAGACTATGAATCGACCTGGCCACGAGTTCTTTCCCAGTGCCGGTCTCACCGTGCAGGAGCACGGTCGACCCGGTGGGCGCGACAATCGCAACCTGATCCAGCACGCGCCGAAGAGCGGCACTCTTTCCGACAATGTCTTGGAATTTACACTCCGATCCAATATCCGATTCGAGGTAAATGTATTGTTGGTCCGGTGCGTCCGCTTCGGGAAAATCCGTGCCTGCGAATCCACCCAAGTCTGTAAGGGCAACAGCTGCGGCCATAATCCCCTCCCCGGCTCAACGTTCCAGAGACTAGAAACTGGGATGTGAGCCTGTTGGCCTCGTGACATGCCATTTTGTAATCCAGTTGCCCTTCAGCCCCAACCCTATAACGGCCCTTCGCGGGCACCATTTCGGCTCCCTGTGTGCACTAAATCGGGGAGTAAAACGTACCGCCGCGGCTTGGTGCTGGGAGGGTAAGGCTAACGGTTTCGATCCGGAAGCTCGACCCGTTTCCATCCAAACAAGCGAGCATCGACCGACCAGGCGCCGGGCCCCAGCAGTGCCAACGCAGCACCGACAGCACCTAATAGGACCCGGCTCACCGGATCTGTGAGGTGCAAGCAGGCATTCCAAAACTCTAGAATGGCGAGAAGGGTTCCGGTGACAGGGGTCCACAAACCAACGAGCAAGAGTATTCCTATGACACCTGTCAGCACGTCGAGCAGCGTTGATCCCATCGGCGGGTCAGCCCGCAATGCGATCGCTGCTTGGAACAGCAAGACGATGCCCGCAACCACTCGCAACAAAAGGAGACCGGTCCCGGGCGCACCGTGGGCAAAAGATGAAAAGAGTCGGCGCACGACAGAGTTAACTTATAAGCACTGCGTGTTCTGGGAAACCCTCGAAAGGCCCAAAAGAGGGACTCTTTCGAGCAGCCTTAAGTCTCGATGATTCCGCGCTTTAGTCCAATCATAGCGGCGTGGGTTCGGTCTTTCGCGCCCAATTTGGACAGAATGTTTCGGACTTGGCCCTTTACCGTCTCTTCGCTGACCGAGAGTTGCTCTGCGATCTCCTTGTTTGCGTTCCCTTCGGCAATCAGCCTCAGCACACGCACTTCTGCGGGAGTCAGGGCATCGTCGGTTGCATGCTCGGCAAGTTCGTATGAAGCCTCAGCGGAAATGGTCTTTCGTCCCGCATGGACGGCCCGAATGGTTTCCAACAGCTCCTTATGCAAGGCGCTTTTCAGTAGGTAACCGCGAGCGCCGGCTTTGATTGCTCTAAGCACCTGAGCATCCCCAAGGTAGGTAGTTAGAACGATAATTCGTGCGTCTGGTGTTTCGTCGCGAATCGCGATCAACGCGTCCAGCCCGTTCATCTCAGGCATCTGCAAGTCCATCAGCACAATATCGGGGTGCTGCGCCCGGTACTGCTGGATTGCTTCACGTCCATTCGAAACTTGGCCAACAATGCTCATGTCTACCTGCCCGCCCACGAGCGCAGCAATACCTTCGCGGACGACAGGATGGTCGTCGACTACGAGAATCCTAATCAGACTTGCGTCGGTCATGGTTTCAGCTCCGTGTGGTTCCGGAAGAGCTTGGCGGTGATCTTCTGTAAAAACCTGGTCCGTCGTTGCCCGGCCGCTGCGGCGTAAGCACACTTGCCAGGAATGTCGAGCTCCACCTCAGTGCCGGAATCCAGTTCACTCCACACCGTTAGCGTTCCGCCGATGAGTTTCGAGCGCTCCCGCATGCCGCGCAAACCAAAATGTCCCGAGTGTCCCTCATCGCTCAAATGCTTCGGATCGATACCTTTGCCGTCATCGCGGACCCGCACCCTAAGGTGCCGGTCGTCGTAACGGATTTCCGCTTCGATGCGCTGTGCAGCAGCATGGTGAAACGCATTTCGCAGTGCTTCTCCAGCTAATCGGTAGACTTCATCACGCACGATTGGATGCAGATTGCGCAACGCGCCTTCCACCTGCACACCAAAATGGGGCCGACGCGGGTCACTCTCGGCAGCTGCCAGTTCTTCGCCGAGCGTTTTAATCGCCAAAGCCAAATCATTTCCCTCGATTGTTGAGACACGCAAGCCCTGTACTGCGTCCCGTCCTTCAACGATTGCTTCGGCTGCTTGATCGATTACGTTCTCGAGTTTTTCTTTTGTGTGCCCACTTGGAAGTTCATTGGAGAGGGTCTGCAGGTACAGCAAGATTCCGTGAAAACTTTGCAGAAGAGTGTCGTGCAGGTCGCGTCCGATGCGAGTGCGCTCGCCGACTCGCGCTTCCAAGGTCATGTCGAACTGTTGATGCAACCGCCGGACGCGAAACTGATACGCCGCCCACAGCAGTACCATAAGTGCAGCCACGCACAGCGCCCGGAACCAATTCGTCTGGTAGTACGCCGGAGCAATTGAGAACTCCAGGGAATCGCCCTGCTCGTTCCACACGCCGCTGTTGTTGCTCGCTATCACGCGAAAGCGATAGGTGCGCGGTGCGAGATTGGAATACTGCACCTCGCGATCATTGATCACTTCTCTCCAGTCCTGGTCTTGACCCTCAAGCAGGTATTTGAAATGAATCTTTTCTGGCGCTACAAGGCTGAGAGCGGTGTAGTCGATGGTCAGATCGCGAGTCCGGGCAGGAAGATGCAGATTGGCAATTGCCTTACCTGGTAAGTTCTGCCACCAACTCTTGTGGTCTGCGACAATCTCCTCGATCCGCACCGGCGGCGGCAATTTGTTGGTAACGAGGTGGTGGGGATCCACCACTTGCACACCTTCTCCAGTGACGAACCACAGTTTGCCGTCGGTGGATTTCGCAACACGTGGTCCGAAGGCGCTTGGCGTGGCCCTGCGAAGTCTCAAACCATCTGCGGCACCCCAAATGGTACTTTCAATCTTGTGTCTGGGGTCGGCGATCCATGCATTCAGTTCGGACCTTGCGATGCGTACAAGGCCACAGCCTGTGTACATCCAAAACGAACGATCATTGTCCTCGATCGACCAGTGAATCGCATCGCAAGGCAGACCATTCTTGGTCGTGAGCGTACTAACGGTACCGTCTTTGATCCTACTGAGGCCACCCTCCTCGGTTGCAGCCCACAACGCTCCATCGGTATCCGACTGAAGTGCGCTGATAGGACCAGCGCCCAGCCCGTCAGCAGTTGTATATGACGCGCGAACTTGGTGATCCTTGAAGTATGCTACCCCCCCGCCACTCCAGAATCCCAACCATACTCCTCCTTGTTCAGGATCCGCGAGTAGAACCGAGGCGTTCTGGGCGTGCCCAAAATCTGGCCAGCGGACCTGCGCGACCAACCTCCCATTTAGCAAATGAAACAGATTATTACGCTCTGAAAGCCAGACGTTTCCCTTGCTGTCTCCTGCGATAAAAAACACTTCACCGGGCGGTAGCACGTTCATTGCAAAAAATCTGCCGTCCTTAAAATAAGCAAGTCCGCGTGGCGTGGACGCCAAGAGCTGGCCCCGGCTATCCTGAAAAAGAGACTGGACCACATCATCGGGTAGTCCATTTGCTTTGCTCCACACTGTGGCTTGCCCATTGTCAAGTCTGGTCAGACCCTCATGAGCGCTGACCCAAATGCTTCCGTCTTCTGCGGCGAGCACAGCCTGGGACGCATCGCTGGACAAACCTTGCTTCGTTGAGAGCGTAGCTACCGGGAGCTCTCGAAATCGATCCAGGCCCCCCGTACTAGCGATCCAGACATTCCCCTCTCGATCTTCAAACAGACTCAAGATCACATCGCCCGACAGGCCATCTGATTTCGTAAACACATCTGTGCGGTTACCGTGAATATGGATTAGCCCCCTCTCTATGGTTCCAATCCAGAGGCCCCCATCTCGGTCACGGAGCAGTCGATTTGAATCCACATCGCGGTCACGGAGCTGCGTGGCGTGGTTTGCGCTTCGAACCGGATACACGTCGAGTTTCTCAACATTCAATTTCAGGAGCCCTGCGCCATGGACAGCCACTAACGGCCGTCCGTCATCGGCCCCGCTTAATGCAATGAGCTCCGTCTGTGTCGCATATCGTTTTCGCGGGCTGGGCTTGATTCGCCACAACCCTGTTTGTGTAGCCGCCCAGAGAGTGCCTGCGCTGTCGTCATAAAGAGCCCACACAGCTCGACCAAAGGCGCCGTCCTTCCCGTAGCACTGGCTAGTGTCGCTTCGAATTGCACAGAGTAGGCCGGAATTGGCGAGCGTGCCAACCCACACTGTGCCTTCACGGTCCTCAAAGAGCGACGTTATAACTTGGTGTTGGAACTCCGGATACTGGGTCAGCTTCGTTCCGTCCCAGGTCACAACTCCTGCAAATGTACCGATCCAAAGAATGCCATTTCGTGTAACAAGTAGGGTGTTAATGCTGTGATCGGGAAGACTTTGGCCCGCTGGCGGCTGCCAGAGCACGCTGCGAACGCCATCGAAGCGAAACAAGCCGAATTCGCTGCCCAGCCAGAGGTACCCATCCGGCGTCTGAGCCATCGCGTAGATGTTGCCCAACGAAAATCCGTCCCGGACGGTCCATGCTGTGTGCGCGTACTGGCTAATGTCGAGTGAGGGGTCCAGGGCAAAAACGGGAGAAGACCCGAGCAGGAAGACGAGCATAAGAATCGCGGCAAGCACGTGCGCAGTTTTCATTGTGAGTCGCCGGATTGGGCAAGGACATTCTAGAACGCAAAAAACAACAAAAAAAGCTCAGTTGTTGACGAACGACCGACGTGAGCGGCGGCTGCGTCGCACGTCGTTTGCGTTTGAAGGGCATGATGTGTTGCCATTGGACGGCTTACTCAAAGCAACGTGAAGCTGCAGACGCTCACATATGTAGCGCGAATAGGAGGTCTCCGCGATGAACCCTGCCCCGAATTGGCCAAAAAAAGACAACATCTCTTCGCCCGCAGCATCGACAAAGGTGAGTTCGGTTAGATCGACTACCAACTCCATCCCGGCGCGGTAGTGGGTCATCATCACTTTGCGACTGCTCTTTGCCTCCTCGCCGACCAACCGGCCTTGAAGCTTGAGACTCAGAACGTTGGCAGAATTCTCTACCTCGACGCGTAGCATTGCGCCTCCTTCGCGATCCCAGCAGCCGTGAGCTTCGGCTACCGCGGTCTGCTAAAATAAGTGGAGCACGTACCATGCCAGGTGTTCAGGAGCTAAGTTACTAACACTACGGTAGATATTAATCACGGCGTCGAAGTTCTGGATGCCCGGCCAACGGGCAGCGCCGGGATGCGGGCATCCTCGTCGGCGACGGTAGGATTGCTTCAAGCCCTGTAAAGTCTGCATCGCTCAGAGATCGGGGGCCTATCAGCCGGAATAGTCAGCTCGGCTAATGTGCAGTTTGTTCATCTTGTTTTGGAGCGTTGTTCGTTTCAGTCCCAGGCGCTCCGCCGCTCCGCCCTTGCCAGCTATTTTCCCAGAAGCCACTCTTAGGGCGTCAATGATGACCTTTCGCTCAGCTTCTTCAAAACGGGGCGCGACCACGGGACCGGAGCGACCCAACGCTTTCGTCAGATCTCCGAGTGGAACATTCAACTCGTCGCCTTGCGTGAGAATGACGCAGCGCTCAATGAAGTTTTCCAACTGCCGAACGTTACCTGGCCAATCGGCGTTCACCAGCGACTCCATGGCCTGTTTCGGAACCAACCTGATGCGCTTTTGCATTTGGCGGGAGTGGCGCGAAACAAAATAGTGCACTAAAAGCGGAATGTCTTCCCGTCTGTTGCGAAGCGGAGGAATCTCGATCGGAAAAACATTCAATCGGTAAAAAAGGTCTTCGCGAAACTGATTTTTGCGAATCATCTCTGGCAGGTCGCGGTGCGTTGCGGCAATCAGCCGAACATCCACTCGGATTGTTTTTGTGCTTCCCAGCCGTTCGAACTCATGCTCCTGCAAAGCGCGCAACAACTTTGGCTGAAGGTCGAGGCTGATGTCGCCAATTTCATCTAGGAATAATGTGCCGCGATCGGCTAGCTCAAAACGACCTCGTTTCTGCATGAGCGCCCCCGTGAAAGCCCCCTTCTCATGGCCAAACAGTTCGCTCTCTACGAGCCCGGAAGGGATGGCTGCACAGTTCAGCCGCACAAAAGTGCGCTCGCGGCGCGGACTGCAGTTATGAATCGCGCGAGCGAACAATTCTTTCCCGGTACCAGTCTCACCATGCAGGAGTACCGTGGACCCCGTGGGCGCCACAATGGCAACCTGATCCAGCACGTCGCGGAGGACAGCACTCTTACCGACAATGTCTTCAAAATTGTGCTCTGAGCGGATTTCAGATTGTAGGTATAGGCGCTCTTCTTCAAGGCGATCTTTGGCTTCGGTAACGCGTCCAAAAGCGATGGCGTTTTCAACCGCGAGCGCAATCTGTGTGCTGACTTGAGACAACAGCTCCAGGTCCTCTTGATTAAAGCCATTCGACTGACGGCTGCCCAGTGTGATCACACCCACCGGGCCGGTTGCCGTTACCATTGGAGCGATCGCCATTGAGATGATCGACTCGGTTTTGAGCTTGTTCACGATTCCCGCAGGAAGACGATCGATTTCTTCGCTCGATAACAGTTCAAGCGTGTGGGCACGCAGCTTCTCGTGATCAGAACTGCTTAGTTCTAATCTCTCGACGGCTGGCAATCGACCTTTGCCGCCCGGAAAATCCAATACGATGCGCTCAAGCTGGTTCGATTTCTTGTCGACGAGCCAAAATCCCGTGAAGTCGTTTCGAAAATAATTCCGGATTGATGCCGAGGCGGCCTGGAACAATTCATTGATGTCCAGTCTAGAAACCAAGTGATTGTTGATCTCCAGCAAAAGCCTCAGCCGATCCCGCTCTTTCGCAACTTCCCGCTGATACTGCTCTGCGCAGTCTCTTGCCAGGGCACACTCGAGCGCGATCGCAACGTGCGACGCCAGAGAACTGAGAAGTTCGACGTCTTCGGGAGTAAATTGCTGACCTTGCAACTTTGGAGTTGATAGAATTCCATATCGTTTGTAGGAAGTAGACACTGGAAATAAAAACGTGCTTCGGCCCGCAACTTCGGTGGCAAACGGAGCAAACTCAGGATGTTTCAACATCTCCTGCGAAAGGTCTGCCACAAAAACAGGTTTTTGTTCGTCAAGAGCCCGTGCTACGGCACCAATACGTAAGGCCTTCGCTCCCTTCCTAATCGCGGGAGCGTCGGCGTCTCGATCAAACTCGAATGTGTAGAGACTTTTTTCGTCTTCGCTTAAGACGTAGAGTTCGATCCCGTGTAACGTGGAAGTGCTGGCCAGAATGCTACGAAGACTATGTAGAACCGCCTGGACAGTGGGTTGCTCTACTGTCGCTCTAGACACATTGAGCAAGGCCTTGTATCTGCTGTCCGCCAGTGTTAACCCTCCGCTGTTTTCTCCCGTCATAGGCAGGAGAGTAGCACCACCAGAATTCAACTTCCACATGAGACAGCGTCGTCCGATCTCCTTAAGCCGGTCCTAAGATCAGTCATTTTATGTATACACGTTCGGGATCTACCAGTCAGCAACCCACAAGCTACGCAAGCCCCAGGATGTGGGTGCGTGAGCCTATTTCCGGCAGCTCAATACCAAAGCGCGTGGCAATTTCGTCAGGACTGCTGAGATCCGTGGTTATCGGCAGGCCGAGATCTCGCCATCCTTTGAGCCCTCCTTGGAGAGCCCATACGTTGGAGATTCCCTTCCGACGCAAAGCCAGAGCTGTACGAGCACTGGCTAATTGATTCGAAGAGGAACAGTACAAAACGATTTGCACATCAGCTGGGACTCGAACTTTCATTGAGCTGCGCAGCGCGGCCGGAGCGATACGTGCCGCTCCCGGGATACCAGGAATTCTGGCTGCGCTTTCCTGCCCTTCGACATCCAACAGGTCCAGCACCGCGACCTTCTTGCCGGCGTTCAGTTTCTGCTCCAAGGCGATAGGGCTAATGGTTCGAAGGCGAAGTTCTCGGACCGTGCGCAGCAATTCCCAGGTTCGCCAGAGCAGAAAGAACAGAACGGCGACCAGCAAAATTGCGAGAATTCGTCCGATACGAGCAAGGGCAACTGCCACGATATCTAAACGGTCGGCGAATAGGTAACCCGCGAAGCAATATCCTGCAGACCAAAAGAAGGCTCCCGCTGTGTCAAAAATAAGGAACGGCACGGTGGCGCCATTGAGCGCTCCCGCCAACGGGGGCATTAGAACGTCCAGACCTGGAACGAATTTTGCGAACACGAGCGCACCCAGGCCGCGCCGGGCAAAAAACCTTCGAGCCTTTACCGCATTGTATTGTCCATCCATACTGAAACCACAAATGCCGCGCACAATTCGGTAGCCACATCGCCGGCCTGCTGCGAACCACGCGGAGTCGGCCAATACGCAACCTGCCACACCTACCAGAATCACCCCCTCAAGATTCAGGCTTCCGGTTTTGGCGAGAGCGCCTGCTGTTATCAAAAACAGGATTGATGGAATAGGTAGGCAAAGCTGGTTCGCGAATACCGCCAGGAAGATCATCGGATACGTAATTGCCGGAATGTGGTGAATCGTCATTTGCGAATTGCGCCTCTACTTCCCCCGTTTTCCCACAGAGGGCCGGTAGCACGTGCCCGCCAGTCGGACGGATAAGAACAAAACCGGGATTGCGAAACCGATGGGAGTAAGCACCCCTCGGATCTACTGCATGCATCGAGATAGCCAACATGACTTTGAGAGGCGGACTCCTAAGTCGTTGGTTTGTAATGACAGCTATTAATGGAACGCCGTGGTTGGGCGATCTGCGGTCAAGCTCTGCCCGCATTCGGGCAGCGAAACGCCCAGCACGACTCGGAAGGCCCGTGTTCTCATCGAAGGTTGTACGGCCGTCGGATTGCGATTCCGGCATGAGCGCGATACGTCGAAACGGCACGCGGACGTGCTGCATGCGATCACAAAAAGGACGTGATATGCGTACAAGAGCAATTCGAATTTCGATCGTACTGATGGCGATCTTCCTGCTGCCCTTGCTGGTCCTGACGGCTGAACAGACGAGTTGGCTATTGATTGACGGGCCCCAGGGAGAGGCAAAGGTGATTCAGGTCCAGGGCAAGAATTATGTGGAAATAGACGAACTCGCGAGAATCACAGGGGGATCGCTGCGTTTTGTGGGCAATCAGATCATTCTGAAGCTGCCCGCGAGCGATCCAGCGTCGCAGACAGAGCCGCTGAAAACAGCTCAGCCGGTCGGCATTTCCAGGCCATTCCTCAACCTGGGGATTGAGACCATGAGGGAGATTCTGGAATGGCATGCCGCATTGAAGACCAGCATCGAGCGAGGCTATCCGTTATCGGAGGTGTGGCTCGGGAATTACAGAAGGCAGATCCAATCAACTCTAAAACAGACCGAAGCCGCGGCGAGCACTGACCTGGATCAGAAAGCACTTCCGCTACTGGTCGAAGAATTCAATAACATGGGAGCACTAACTGATAAATACGTGGACATCACTGCCAGCCGGGATTATTTCGCGCCGGACTCCTTAAACGGCGACCCATTGGACCAGAAAGTACTCGCGTGCTGGCGGTCAATGGAGCGGATGGTGTCGTCGAATCAGTTTGTGGACGATGGAGCGTGTCAGTAGCTAATACTGCCAATGGAGGACTCGAAGCCGCTCTTTCGAAAACTTTATTGGAATCTGCGCGAGAGAGCGTTGCGTCGCTTAAAACGATTGGGCTCTATCCTAAACCATTCTTTTAGGTCGAAGTAAGACCACAATTGATCGCGGGCCCACTCGGTATTGCAACTGATGAAGTGGCGCACCGGGCTCCGAGAAATCCTCGGGTGCCGGCAAATTCGTGTCCACAATCCTCAGCCACTCCTGCGGTGCACCCTCTTGGAGTTCGAACTGCACCTCTTGCCAGTGTGCATTGATCATTACATAGATGTCGTCATCTGCTTGAGAGGCGCCATGCAGGCAAAATGCCAGACTCCGTGACTCTGGCGACAGATCAACTGCGGAACCTTGGCCGTACCAACGGACATCCTCGCGCCAGAATCTACTGCGACACAAAGAAGGATGAGACTTTCGGAACGCGATCATCCTTTGAAAGAAGCGAAAAATGTCTTGATTCAACTGGAGCTGGCGCCAGTCGAGCCAACTGGTTTCATTATCTTGGTTGTAAGGATTATTGTTGCCGAATTGGGTGTTCATAAACTCATCGCCAGCGCGAAACATCGGGATGCCATTCGACAGCAAAAGCAAGCAGCAGAAGTTTTTAACTTGTTTCCGACGAAGCTCCAGAACCTCGGCTGGCGCGCCCGTGTCTCCTTCGTGGCCGCAGTTCCAACTGTAATTTTGGTCCATGCCGTCTTGATTATCGTGACCGTTCTTCCAGTTGTTCTTCTGGTTGTAGGAAACAAGGTCGTAGAGTGTGAATCCGTCATGAGAATCGATATAGTTCAGCGCCTGGTAGGCGTGGTAAGCATCGGAGCGGCTGTCAGGAAACAAATCGTCGCTACCATAGATGCATCGCATAAGATCCGGCACCATGCCCGAATCGCCCTTGACAAAACGTCGCACGTCATCGCGGAAGCGCGCATTCCATTGAAGCCAGGTGAGGCCCGGGAAACCGCGTCCGAGTTGATACGCTGCCGTGTCCCACGGTTCCGCGATCAGTTTTAATAGGCCCAACTCCGGGTCGGCGGCAATTTCACTGAAAATGGGAGCGTCTCCCCAATTCAGTGATCCATCGGAGTTCCGGCTGAACACAGATGCCAGGTCGAAGCGGAATCCGTCAATGTGCATTTCGTTCTTCCAATAACGCAGGCTATCCATGACCATTTTGCGCACATGCGGCTGGCTGAAGTTCAACGTGTTGCCAGTGCCCGAATAATTCGCGTAGGGGCTACCGCATTCTGGAGACGACATGTAATAACCTGCGCCGTCGAGACCTTTGAAGCTGTAGACGGGACCGCGATGGTCGCCCTCACACGTATGGTTATAAACAACATCGAGCACCACGGCGATGCCCGCCTTATGAAGAGCCTTGACCATGCTTTTAAATTCAAGGTGCTGCCCGTCGTCATCACGAGTGGAGGCATACTGCGCATGCGGTGAAAAGAAGTTCAACGGCATGTAGCCCCAATAGTCTGTCTCGTGAGGGTCACGCTGAAATATGGGCATCAGTTCGACTACGGTTATGCCGAGCTCCCTCAAATACGGAATCTTGTCCATCAGCCCGGAGTAGCTTCCCGCATGCGAAGGATGTACGCCAGAATTCGGATTCTTTGTGAATCCCTTCACATGAAGTTCGTAGATGATGGCGTCGGATTCGGGGCGAGGTGCGACATCTCCGGACCAATTGAACTCGACCGTATGCCCGGTCAGCACTCCTAGTGGCGCTTTTCCAGCATTAGAACCTGGCATCGTGGCCATGTTGCGATCAAATTCTGGCGGGAAGAAAACACATTCGGCATAAGGATC